>Ga0207116_10009_pt1 | contig 62729 bp, 59 predicted proteins | sample Alteio_BWMinHeat_44_FD_153550 | JGI IMG/M metagenome (GOLD analysis project Ga0207116, IMG submission 153550) | Enriched cells from forest soil in Barre Woods Harvard Forest LTER site, Petersham, Massachusetts, United States -... | ecosystem: Environmental > Terrestrial > Soil > Temperate forest >... | reverse complement strand
TCCTGAATATTGGCAGCATTTCCGCCCAGCGCCCGCGGCTTAACTCCGGCCCTTATTCGGCCAGCAAGTTCGGTCTTGTGGGGCTGACCATTGTAACGGCTTTGGAGGGACGCGAATACGGGATCTCGGCCTGCTGTTTGCATCCCGGAAACACGAACGTGGAGAGCTCAGCAGAGGAGGTTGGGGCGGTCTGCGGCATCCCTGGATATTCCTCAGAACCCATGATGGAGATGGTGGAGATCGCCGAAGTTGCCTCCCTAATGGCGAGCCTGCCTCCGCACATGAACATGCTGGAAGCGATCGTCCTTCCCGTGAAGCAGGCGTATCTCGGACGTGGCTGAGGATTTTAGAGTTCCTCGTCCGGATCGGATTCTCATGCGGAAAGCAGAACGGCAGGAAGAATCAAAAGGTTGATGCGGACAAAACCAGGGTTTCGTCGCTGGACGACAATCAGAGTCAGGAGAGGTCATGGGCCGTTTCAAGCTCCGTAGTGACGAATGGTTCGAGCGGGGCGACGAAGTAGGGATTCGACATCGAAGCGCCTTGGCTACCCTGGGCTTCGACCCGAAATTCGCTGCGGGGAAACCCATCATTGGCATTTGCAATCCGTCGAGCGAGCTCAATAACTGTGAGATGGGGTTGAAAGAACTGGCCGAGCCAGTCAAGCGAGGAGTTGCTCAGGCCGGAGGGATCGCGTTGGAGTTTCCAACCATGGGATTGGGAGCCGAATTCCTAAAGCCCTCTGACCTGCCTTATCGAAATCTGGTTGCGATGGACATCGAAGAAACGGTCCGGGGAAACCCGATCGATGGGTTGGTTCTGTTGTCGGGCTGCGACAAGACTACGCCAGCGCAATTGATGGCTGCGGCGAGTTGCGACATTCCCGCCATCCAGCTATCGGCCGGTCCCAAAGCCGTTGGTTTTTGGCGTGGGCAGGAAGTGAGCGCCGCAACCGATCTGTGGAAAGCCTGGGATGATTTTCGCGCCGCCAAACTTCCGGAGGCGGACTTTCGCGAACTCGAGCAATGCATTTCGTGCTCGTATGGCACTTGCAACGAGATGGGAACCGCCTCAACCATGGCCACCCTATCCGAGGCGTTGGGCATGATGCCCTCGGGCACCAGCGGCATCCCTGCCAATCATTCGCGCCGAAGGGTAGCGGCTGAGGGAGTGGGACGACGCATTGTTGAAATGGTCGGTGAGAACTTGCGGCCCAGCCAAATCATGACCGAGGACGCCTTCCGCAATGCCATTTGCGTCCTCAATGCGATCGGAGGCTCAACCAATGCGGTCATTCACCTGGTGGCCATCGCAGGACGATTGGGCATCGCACTCCCGCTTACCCTTTTCGATGAGATCTCGCAAACTACTCCAATGATCGTCAACCTTAAACCTTCCGGCCGCTTCCTCATGGAGCATCTTCACCGGGCTGGCGGTTTGCCGGCCGTGATGCGCGAGATCGCTGACCTTCTTCACCAGGATTGCCTTACGGTTTCCGGAAAGTCGCACCGGGAGCACATCAAAACGGCGCAGTGCTTTGATCGCAACGTCATCGGATCTTTGGACAAGCCGATCTATCCTTCAGGGGCCTTAGTAGTGCTGAAGGGGAATCTCGTTCCTTCCGGCGCAATTCTCAAGGCGTCCGCCGCAACCGAGCGATTGCTGAATCATACGGGACCTGCGGTTGTCTTCGACAGCTATCAAGACATGTTGGCCAGAATCGATTCGGCAGAGCTGGATGTTTCCCCGGACAGCGTTTTTGTGATGCGGAACACGGGTCCTCGAGGAGTTCCGGGAATGCCGGAGTGGGCAGAAATTCCCATCCCCGTCAAACTGCTGAAACAGGGGGTGCGAGACGTAGTCCGAATCAGTGATTCAAGGATGAGCGGCACCAGCTTCGGGACCGTGGTTCTTCACGCGGCGCCGGAGTCCGCTGTCGGCGGGCCGCTCGCGATCATTCGTGACGGTGACCAAATCAGACTCAGCGTGGCGGAGCGGCGTTTGGACTTATTGATCTCGGATCAAGAGATGGCAGAGCGCCTGTCCCACTGGTCTCCGCCGGTGAGCGAACATTTGCGGGGTTTCCCCCTGCTTTACATGGATCACGTGCTGCAGGCGGATCAAGGCTGCGACTTTGACTTCCTCCGCCCAACCTCCAAGCAAGCTGTGCGCTTCGTCCCGCCGATAGTTGGCAGAACATAACCTTATATCGATTGATCCTGTATCAGCGAGGCCGGGACGCCAAAGTGGAAGAGTTCGAAAAGAGTATTGATGCAATCTACCTACATTCAAAGGGAGAATCTGAATGCATCCAGACCAGTCGAGAGAGCTGAGTGGTTCTGTTCCAATTATTCCGATACCGTTCGCCTCCGACGATAGCGTTGATGAGGAGGCGCTCCGGCGGCTTGTGGAATTCGCCGCGACCAAAGGATTTGCCGCGATTTGCCTTCCCGCGTTCGGAAGCGAATTTTATAAGCTCTCCGACGACGAACGGTTTCTAGTGGTTAAAGTGGCCGTCGACCAAGCCGCGGGACGTTTGCCAATCATCGCGCAAAGCAATCACGGTTCGTCGCGAGTGGCGTTGGCGGTAGCCCGGAAGCACGTTGAGAACGGCGCGAGCATGATTTCTATCGCGGTACCGCGAACCTTTGCCCTGAACGAAGATGACTTGTTGCGATTCTTGAAACCGATTTTGAATGGGGTCAAGGTTCCGTCCCTGGTCCAGGACCACCACCCAGGGGGTACAACGATCGGGGCAAATTTTGCCGCCCGGCTATTGGCCGAATGCCCCAATTTTCGATATTTGAAGCTGGAGGAGCCTCAAGTTACCGCAAAACTAGTCGCCATCCGGGAAGCTACGCAAGACAGGATCAAAGTTCTGGATGGGACGGGTGGACTTTATCTGATGGAACTGATTCCGGCTGGGCTCAGCGGAATTATGCCGGGCGTGGGGATGGCGGATGGCTTGAATTCCATATTCAAACTGCGGGCCGCCAACAAATCCGAGGAAGCTTTCCAACTTTACGGAAAACTCCTGCCCTACATTGTCTTTGCGATACAAAATTTTGAGTTATGGCTTTACTGCGAGAAGCAACTGTTAAAAGCTCGAGGTCTGCTTGCTAATGCGCGTTGCCGTGATGCGAGCATCGCTCCGGACCCCAATAGCGTGCGTTATGTTGACGAGATGAACGAACGCGTCGTGCAAGCGCTTGTAGACGCGGGTTTCGCAGCTAAGGCTTAGGGTTTGGGGAAATTGGGAAGCACCGTAGGAGAATCATGAAAAAAACAAGCCGCTTTTTTGTCGTCGCCGTCACCTTCGTCCCCATTATCTTTGGGCAAGCATTTCCCCTCACTTCTCTCGGCCACCACGCCGGGAAGCCACTCGCCCCCCTTCGGGCTCAAACCGCGACTGGGCCGCTGCGCGCGAATTCCGCCAACCCTCGCTACTTCATGGATGGTTCCGGAAAGGCCATTTACCTCACCGGATCGCACACATGGTCGAACCTGATGGACCGGGGCACGCTGCACCCTCCTCAGGTGCCGTATGACTACCCTGGCTATGTGAAGTGGATGGTGGCGCAGAATTTCAATTTCATGCGTCTATGGACGGCGGAACTGACGGACTCGGCCGATACCGACGACGTGGACGAAAACACCGTTGCGCTTCCCTGGAAGTGGCTGAGAACGGGTCCGGGCCAAGCCAACGACGGCGGATTGAAATTCGACCTCACCAAGTTCGACCAGAGCTACTTTGACCGCATGCGGGCCAGGACGATTACGGCTGGCCAAAACGGCATCTACGTTTCCGTCATGCTCTTCAACGGTTACGAGTTGCAGTTTGAAACCAATCCGATCGACGGTGATCCGTATCGGGCTTCCAACAACATCAATAACATTGATTGTCCAGCGAACTGCCCCACCGACAGCTCGCAGATGTCGGATGAGGTCTGGAACATTGAGAAGACTTACATACAGAAGGTCATCGACACCGTGAACGATCTCGATAACGTGCTGTACGAGGTTTCGAATGAATCGGGCAGCCCATTTTCCGACGCATGGCAGGCCAAGGTCATCAGCTTCGTCAAGCAATACGAAGCCACCAAGCCCAAGCAGCATCCTGTGGGAATGACGTTCCAGTGGAAGGGAGGATCTGATCTAACCCTCCACCGGAGCGAGGCCGACTGGATCTCAGCGGGCAGTCACGTGCCGCCTTCCGACGGCACCAAGGTGATCATCAACGATACCGATCATGCTTATGGCGCCGGAGAACTGAAACACGATGGTGCAAAAGGTCAGCGCGCCTGGGTTTGGGAAAACTTCACTTCGGGTAGCAACGTGGCCTTCATGGACCCTTATCTGGTGGTCTGGCCAGGAAGAAACGCTCCGGCAGGAAAGACGGCAGATCCGCGGATCGGAGTGGAACCGGATCCCTTCTATGCTCCGATCCGTGACGCGATGGGAATGACGCTAACCTATGCCAATCGCATGAACCTGGTAGCCATGACCCCGCAACCGTCATTGTGTAGCACTCATTTCTGCCTGGCCAACCCCGGCACAGAATATCTGGTGTATCAACCCTATGCCGGACCCTTTAGCGTGAACCTTGGGGCAGGAACCTACCATTATGAATGGCTTGATCCGATGTCGAATCGGATCACTTCCTCCGGAGTACTTTCAGTGTCAAAAGGGGATCACACATTCACCCCAGCATATAAGGATGACGCGATATTGTACTTATCTCACGAGCCCAATCAGAAAGCGCAGCTCGGAAGCTCGCAACCAGCTCAATGAGTTGTTCCGCGGCAAAACCGCCCGCTGCCAGAGCCAACCTTGCTCTTGTCTTACGCTTCTTGTGCGCCGACAGGTGTCTGCGGTTGGCCGACTGGCCGTCGGCTCGTCGCCCATCCGCCGATTGCGGCCAGCACTATCGCAACCGTAACGCTCACCATCGGGATCGTGAAATCGCCCGCAGAATTGGTTACACGGCCTACTGCCCACATCGCGAAAGCACCAACCAGTGATCCGAACCCGCTAAGCGTGCCAGCCGCAGTCGATACGTGGGTGCTGGAAACCTCCTGCGCCATGGTCAAGTACATAGAGCTCCATATACCAAGGCCCAGGTTCACAGCCACAAGCGCTGCTACCGCACCCCAAGCCGTCGCGACGAACGGAACGATGGCGCACCCGCCCACCAGAACGGTCGCCGAAATGAACACGATGCGGCGGGCGGTTTCGATTGAAACATTGTGCCGCGTCAACCACAGCGTGACCGCGCCGCCGCCGATGTTGCCGATGTCGAGGGCAAGGAAGATCACCGTCAGCATGCCGCCGAGATGAGTACCCGGAACGAGTCGGCGGGCCTGCACGAAATAGGTAGGCAGCCAATTCACCGTGAAATAGAAACAGGGGTTCACGGTTACAGCCACAACCAGCACCCACCAGAACTGTCGACTGCGCACAAAGTCGTGATAGACAGTAAGCAGCCCTTTGATTCCGACGCTTGCCTCCTGCGTGCCAGTCCACACGGTCAAGAGTTCTGGACGGCGAGTCACGAACAGCCAAATCGGAGCCCAGAGAAAGCCCAGCAAGCCCAGACAGAAAAAGACTGACCTCCATCCGAAGGCACCGAGGAGCGCAAAGATCGCAACCGGCGCGATCAGAGCACCCACGGCTGCACCACTGTCGAATACGCCGCAGCCTAAGGTGCGCTCCCCTGGCGGAAGGGTACGCGCCAATACCCGCAAACCTGCGGGCCAGTTGGCCGCTTCAGTTACGCCCAACAGGAAGCGGAAGACCATTAAACTGGCGAAGCCAGTGGCCACTCCCGTCAATCCTAAAACGAGAGACCACGCCATAACAGTGAGGGCGAAACACCAGCGCAAATTGAACCGGTCCAACACGGGCCCGACCGCGAACTGAAATAAAGTGTAGGAATAATAGAAAATTGCGAATAGCCAGCCCAGATGTGCGTTACTGAGCCCCATCTGATGCTGCAGGGTTGGCGCGAGAATACTGATCGTCTGGCGGTCCAGATAATTCAGAATTGTCGCAAGCAGCAACGTCGTGACCAGCGTGGACTTGATCCGGAAGCTGAGACTCGTCACCGCGGTCTTCCTCACGATCAGGAACTCGTTTGTCCAGCGAGATCCAAGTCCACAGACCTCAATCTAGGAAGGAATGAAATTCCTCATCAGACTTTGGGTCATGAGCAAAAAGGTGAGGACTTAGATCCAATCTGAGAGCGAGCTGTTGCTGCCACAAGCAGGCTGGCGCTGAACGAAGCCATCGTCTTACGCTTCCTGCACGCCGACAGGTGTCTGCGGTTGGCCGACTGGCCGTCGGCTCACTTCCCAACCGCCGATTGCCGCCAGTACCATCGCAACACTGACGCTCACCATCGGGATCGTGAAATCGCCCGCAGAATTGGTTACACGGCCTACTGCCCACATCGTGAAGGCGCCTACCAGTGAGCCGAACCCGCTGAGCGTGCCAGCCGCCGTCGATACGTTCGCGCTGGAAACTTCCTGGGCCATGGTCAAGTACATGGAGTTCCATATGCCCAGACCCAGGTTTACTGCCACAAGAGCTGTAACCGCACCCCAAGTCGTCGCGACAAACGGAACCAAGGCGCATCCACCCACCAGAACAGTTGCCGAAATGAACACGATGCGGCGAGCGGTTTCGATTGAAACATTGTGCCGTGTCAACCATAGTGTGACAGCGCCGCCGCCGATGTTGCCGATGTCGAGGGCAAGGAAGATCACCGTCAGCACCCCGCCCAGATGAGTGCCCGGAACGAGCTGGCGAGCCTGCACGAAATAGGTGGGCAACCAATTCACGGTGAAATAAAAGCAGGGGTTTACCGTCACAGCTACCACCAATACCCACCAGAATTGTCGACTGCGCACAAAGTCGCGATAAACACTGAGCAGCCCTTTGATTCCGACACTCTCCGCCCGCGTCCCAATCCAAACCGCAGACAGTTCTGGACGGCGGGTCACGAACAGCCAAATCGGAGCCCAGAGAAAGCCCAGCAAGCCCAGACAGAAAAAGACTGACCTCCATCCGAAGGCACCCAGGAGCGCAAAGATCGCAACCGGCGCGATCAGAGCACCTACGGCCGCGCCGCTCTCGAATATGCCGCAGCCCAAGGTGCGTTCTTGCGGCGGAAGGGTGCGCGCCATTACCCGCAAACCTGCCGGCCAATTGGCGGATTCCGTTACGCCCAACAGGAAACGGAAGACCATTAAACTGGCGAAGCCCGTGGCCAGTCCCGTAAACCCCAAAGCGAGAGACCACGCCATTACTGCCAAGGCGAAGCACCAGCGTAAATTGAATCGGTCCAACACGGGTCCGACCGCGAACTGAAACAGGGTGTATGAATAGTAGAAAATCGCGAACAGCCAGCCTAGATGTGCGTTGTCGAAGCCCATTTGATGCTGCAACGTCGGTGCGAGAATACTGATGGTTTGGCGGTCCAGATAGTTCAGGACGGTCGCCAGCGATAGTGTTATGACCAGCGTGGACTTGATCCGGAAGCTGAGATTCGTCACCGCGGTTTTCCTCACGATCAGAGGACTCAATTATCCAGCGAGATCCAAGGCAACAAATCTCAATCCAAGAAGAAAGAAAGGAAAAACATCCGCCACAAACGTGGCGGCCAAGTAGACAGAAAAACTCAAGAGCCTGCTCGATCGGCCGCGCGATCGCACTGTACCCTGATCCAATTATCAGCCACTATGACAGTAGACCCTTGGGAGTGTCTATAATCCAATCGCAATTTTATGTAACAGAACTATCCTCGCCTCTTCATTTCGCGGATGCATGCAAATACAACACGGCATCTCCATCAAAGGGCGAGGTGAAAGACTGATTGCGGTCGGCAACCGTCATCACGCCGGTCCCAGCGACCAGATTCGTGGCGGGATTAAACCATTCAAATTGATATATTCCCACCGGCAAACGCAGGGTAAACGGCTTGGGGGAAGGCTGGTACACCAGGTACTCAACGCCCGGATTTGCCAGGCAATAGCCCGTGGTGGAGAGCGAGCCCTGCGGCGTCATCGCCACCAGATTCATCCGGTTGGCGTAGGTCTCCACACTACCCATGGCATCGCGAATAATGTTCCAATACTTGTCCGGCCGGACGCCTACTTCCGGATCCGCCGTCGAGCCTTCCGGATAGTTTCGTTCCGGCCACTTGGTCAGGTAGGGATCCATGAATAATACGTTGTTGCCAACCGCAAAATTCTCCCAGACCCATGCACGCTGGGCAGGCTGACCATCGCGTTTGAAGTCAACATAGCCGTAGGAGTGATCGGTATCGTTGACGATCACCTTGGTGCCATCGGAGGGAGGCACATGGCTTCCCGGTGAAATCCAATCGCCGGCGCTGTTGTAAAGAGTCAAATCAGATCCGCCCTTCCATTGGAACGTCATGCCCACTGGGTGTTGCTTGGGTTTAGAGGATTCGTATTGTTTGATGTAGTTGATGACACGAGCCTGCCAGGAATCCGAGTAGGGCGACCCCGCCTCGTTCGACACCTCATACAGCACGTTGTCGAGGTCGTTCACCGTATCCACCACCTTCCGAATGTATGCCGTTTCAATTTCCCATGCCGCGTCCGGTATCCGTGCGTTGTCGGTTGGGCAAGTGTCTGGGCAACTGATGCGATTAATGTTGTTGGTGGCGACAAAAGGATCACCGTCTTTCGGATTGGTATCAAACTGCCATTCAAACCCATTGAAGAGCATGACGGAAACGTAGATTCCGTTTTGGCCGGCCGTAATCGTCCTGGCCCGCATGCGGTCAAAATAGCTTTGGTCGAGTTTGGTGAGGTCGAATTTCAAGCCGCCGTCCGTGGCGACGCCCGGACCGGTGCGGAGCCACTTCCAAGGCAACGCCACAAAGTTCCCTTCCGAATAGTCAGGACCCGGGCCTGCATCGGGCAGCTCGGCGGTCCATAGCCGCATGAAGTTGAAGTTGTGATCGACCATCCATTTCATATAGGCGCCGTACTCAAAAGCGACCCCAGGAGGATTCAATTGGCCGCGGTCAGGAAGATTGGCCCACGTATGCGAGCCGGCCAAGTAAATAGCCTTCCCGGAACCGTCTGTAAAATAGCGACGGTTGGCGGGATTCACGCGCAGCGGCCCGGTGGCGGGTTGGGCACGGCGCGGCGCCAATGGCTTCCCGGCGTCCTGGCCGTAGGCGACTGCGCACAAGGCAAAGCTCAGAATTAACAGCCTTGCGGAGAATCGCACGGCGTCCGGCAGGCATTTCAACGCCGGGCGATTCAACGGTTCTTGCTTGCGGCAACTCGATACACTCCACTCCGTGGATGCATCGGGCGAGGGGACAGCCGGTGAAATCGTTGATGGCATTCGAATCTCCAATTTGGATCGGGTCTTTATGGCAGTGAATTCAGAAGCAGGCGCAATTGGCGTCTGCTGGAAGGTGCTCACCAAGGTCGGCTTCCTTTGCTCACAAGGTTTTTATTGACAGCAACACCGAACCCTTCAATTTGTGGCTTTTGCCAACGCCTGCTGGATTTGTTCCAGCGTAAACTGAACATCTTCTTTAGTATGGGCGGCTGAGATCGAGCACTGCTTTACCGCCAACGGGAAAAAGTAGACACCCTGCTCGATCAAGTTCTTTCGCATCTTGGTATCAAGCGCAAAGTTGTGGTGCTCGGCCAGGTCGTGCCAATCCTTCGGTTCGTGATCCATAAAGTAGATACAGAAGGCGGAACCTTGTCGCGCGACGACAGCACAGAGGCCAGCAGAGCGCATGATCTGTTCGATGCCCCGCTGCATTTGGTCTCCCAGAGTTTCCACGTGACGATAAACTTCACCGTCATTCATCAGTAGACGCTCGATCGTCGAAACGGCGGCTATGGTTGGAACCGGATGAGCGTTGTAGGTTCCTGCCAGTAGAACGCGTTTCGATAGATCGGGATGTACGAAGAAGTCCATCAATCGCCGTTTGCCGCCAATGACGGCCATCGGATAGCCGTTGGCAATCGCTTTGCCAAATACCGCCAGATCCGGCTTTACTTTCGCGATGCTCGCGTAGCCACCAATGGCATGGCGGAAGCCGGTCTTAACCTCATCGAAAATTAGAAGGAATCCGAACTCATCGGCCAGGGTGCGCAGCCCGCTGAGATACCAGGGCTCAGGTTTCACCACCCCAATGTTTTGCAAGATCGGTTCGGTAAGCAGGGCTGCGATGGGATACTTTTTGCAGACATACCGTACCGAATCGAGATCATTGAAATTGACGATATGCACCAGTTTCTGATGATCGATGGGTACACCCGCACTAATAGGTTTGTATGCATATTCTCCGGGTGAAACTCGCGCTCCGAGATCTTCGAGCGGAGTCATCAGATTGCATGAGACATCGTTGTGCCACCCGTTGTATCCACCCTGAATCACAATAATGTGATCGCGACCTGTGACCGCTCGGCTGAGACGGATGGCCTGGTACGTGGCTTCACTGCCACTGTTCAGGAATTGGACGGTCTCGACCGAAGGAACGTGTTTGCAGATCATCTCTGCAAGTTGTCCTTCCAGCAGAGTTGTCCCCGAACCGTACAGGCTGGCTCCCTGTTGCAGCACCCGGCTGACGGCTTCGGTAACGTGGGGGTCGTTGTGCCCCAGAAAATGCGGAGCGAAGGCAGCGTGGTAATCAATATACCGGTTGCCGTCTGCGTCCCACAGGTACGCGCCCAGTCCTTTCACAAAGGTAATCTCCGGGTTTGTGACTCGATTTACGGAGACGATGCCACCTGGAATGTACCTGCTGTTATTCGCGAGAATGGCTTTCGATTCTGTATAGGACGGCATACTCAATGTCTCCGATTCCTAACGCCTGGGTGAATCCTCTACAAAAGTGGAGGTTTTCAGTGGATGTTTGCGTGGGCGGCCAAGGACTCGCATCTACCCAAGATCAGCACCACCGTCGACGAAGTACAAACCGCCAACGCAAAAGGCGGCTTCGTCTGTAGCCAGAAAGGTGGCCATCCCTGCAATATCGGCCGCAACGCCAAGCCGGCGAGCTGGAATCCTGGGGATGTACTTGTTACGCGCACCCGGTTCGGAAAATTCCTTTGCGTTCATCGGAGTATCCGTGGTGCCGGGGATGATGGCGTTGATGCGGATTCCGTCCGGAGCATAGTCAGCGGCCATCGACCGCATGAGCGCTAAGACGCCCCCTTTACTCGCGCTGTAGGCTGCGAGGCCCGCAAATCCTCTTAGGCCTGTCCTTGAGGCGATGAATAGGATAGTGCCCGCACCTTGTGCCATCATGGAAGGAATGGCGTATTTCGAGCACAACCAATAGCCTCGTAGGTTGACGTTGATGGTGCGATCCCACTCTTGGTTCGAAAGTTCGTGAGCCCGCGTTTCATAGGACATGAGGACAGCCGCATTGTTGACAAGTATGTCGATACGCCCAAAGCGTTTAAGGGTGGTTTCGACCATCCCCACCACCTGGGCTTCAGAAGAAACATCCGTCTGGACAAACGCCGCCTCACGGCCGAGGTTTTCAATTGAGCCAACCGTGGATTGTCCCCGGGCGGGGTCAACCTCTGCTACGACGACCCGGGCGCCTTCCTGCGCAAAGCGTATGGCAATCGCTTCTCCAATGCCCGCCCCACCACCGGTCACGATCGCCACTTTGTTCTCCAAGCGCATTTGTCCTCCTACAGTTCTCTGATTCGCATCTCTGGGCCACGGAATCTAGTGGGTCTAGGACCGTGCTGACAGCGGCCACACAAGGGACAGCCCTTCACTGTCCGGGCGGGCCATGCGTAGAGACGATAGCAATATCTGGCGGGTTCCATCTATCGCGTGGTGATTTATTTTTGACACAAATCTATCGGGATCAAACGCGCGACACTTCCCGCCCGTGCACACAACACGCGGCCTTCGGCACCTCTCTCGCGTGTGGATCTCGTAATAGGGTTTCTGTTTGTGTCATCGATACTGAACCGGTCCACCCTGACCAGGAAGATCCCATTCGGAACCGAGTGAATGGCCGACGCATCCGCCGGGCGGAGCGACTCGAAGTACCGCCTCATGCTGCACCTTCCTTATTTAAGGGGTAGCGGTTGAGCTGGCAGAGCAGAGCGTTGCGATCCTTCTCGGCCCAGTCGGCCAGGTGAATAACGAAGGCTTCGACCTGCTCTCGGCGGGCCTCGCGGAGGGTTTTGGTGCCGCAGAACTCGACGGCGTAAGACTTGACGAGGTTGGCGTCGAGCTGGTGCTGGCGAATGAGCTGGCACAGGCGATCGCGGACCTTGGGTCCGCCGTTGTTTCCGTTCTTACCATTGACCGGCTGGGAAGGGAGCTTCTTCGACTCGTGATGGGAGGCAGCTGATTCGTCAAAGGAGCCGATTTCCTCGACCGAAGATGCCGATTCCATAGGCCTTGCGCAGGGCACGGTTGACCGCTCGGGTTCTCGGCCACTCGGATCTCGGCGCCGTGAACTAGAGCGGAGACATTGGATGGATCGGCATCGCCATAGCCGACGAAGCCCTTCGCAAGCACTGGAGGTGTAAACGGTTGCTCTAAAGGCATACCGTCGTAGGCGTGTATCACATCGCTCTGGCACTGCTTCTGCTTCGATCCCACGGCAGTGCCTGAATCTTCTGTTCCGACCGACTCGGATCGCCGCGACATGGCCTGGTAGAGGCTCGCCGGTTCTCGGCCAGTGGAGCGGTTTCAGCTCAATTAGCCATACCCTACGATGGCTCGACGGCGTTTGCGTTGAATGGCTTCTCACTGCAAGGGCTGACGATATTTCGCCAATGATCCGTCCCAGGATTCCGCCACCTCCACGGCTTTCATTGACTTGCCTTCGCGTCCCGCCTACGATTCCTCGAATCCATGATTGGCGAAACCATCTCGCACTACCGCATTGTCGAGAAGCTCGGTGGCGGGGGCATGGGTGTGGTCTACAAAGCCGAGGACGTAACCTTGCACCGGTTTGTCGCCCTGAAGTTTCTGCCCGACGCGGTGGCGAAAGATCCTCAAGCCTTGGCCCGATTCCAGCGTGAGGCACGGGCCTCTTCAGCTCTGAATCATCCCAATATTTGCACGATCCATGAAATTGGTGAACAGGACGGGCGTCTATTCCTGGTCATGGAATTTCTAGATGGAATGACGTTGAAACATCGGATCGCGGGCCGTGCGTTGGAAACCGAGACGCTCCTCCCTCTTGCGACTGAAATAGCCGATGCGCTCGATGCTGCGCACGGCCAAGGGATAGTACATCGCGACATCAAGCCCGCTAATATCTTTATTACGAAACGAGGACATGCCAAGATCCTGGATTTTGGACTAGCCAAGATCAATCCAATCGTGGGTTCTTCGAGCCAGGTCGAGGCGGAACGAACAGAAACCATTGAGAACCAAAACCTGACCAGCCCGGGCGCGACTTTGGGAACGGTCGCTTATATGTCGCCAGAGCAGGTACGCGGCAAGGAACTCGACCATCGCACTGACCTATTTTCTTTCGGTGTCGTGCTTTACGAGATGGGAACTGGGGCGCTGCCTTTTCGTGGCGACACCTCGGGAGTGATCTTCGATGGCATCCTGAACCGTACACCAGTCCCGCCCGCGCGACTGAATCCGGATTTGCCGCTGCGGCTGGAAGAACTCATCAACAAGGCGCTGGAAAAAGAACCGAAGTTCCGATGCCAAACTGCCGCCGAGATGAGAGCCGATCTCGAGCGGCTCTGGCGCGACTCCAGTTCAGGCCACCTGGCGGCTCTGCCTTCAACCTCCGCGCGTGGCGTCACACTATCCTCCGGACAAGCGGCTAGCGGCAAGTCCGCGCAAGCCCTGGCCCCATTCCGCCCCGCGGCCGTTGCGCCGAACCGCTACGGCTGGTTGCCATGGGCGCTTGCGGCGATGCTGGCGGCGGCATTAGGTGTGTGGATTCTCGCCAATCGGTTCCGGCCGATAATCCAGAATCCGCTTTCCAATGCGCATTTCGCGAGGCTCACTGACTTCGAAGAAGCCTCGACGAACCCTGCCATCTCCCCAGACGGGAAATTCGTCGCCTTCATCTCCGACCGCAGCGGTACGTTCGACATCTGGCTGATTCAAGCCAGCGGTGGCAGCCTGGCGAACCTGACCCAGGGTCGGATCGGAGATGCGCGCGGGCCCCTTCGTGCGATCGGATTCTCAGGGGATGGGTCGGAGGTGTGGAGCTCCGGAATGGAAGGCAGGAGACTCAGGCTGCTCCCGCTGGTGAGCGGAGCCCCACACAATTTCTTGGATGAACACGCCGCCGAGGTTGCTTGGTCGATCGACGGCACCCGGTTGGTATATCACACCTGGGAACCAGGCGACCCCACATGGGTGGCGGATCACAATGGCGCCAATGAACGTCAAATCCTGAAAAGCGAGCCTGGATTGCACAACCATTATCAGGTGTGGTCGAAGGATGGGCGCTGGATCTACTTTGTACACGGTCGGCCAGCCACGCGTGAGATGGACCTGTGGCGCATTTCGTCGGAAGGCGGACAACCGGAACAACTCACTCGTATCAACACCGATATTGCGTACCCGACTCCGATAGGCGAGCGGACGATTCTATTCGTGGCGCACGACCAAAACGGAGCCGGCCCGTGGTTGTGGGCGTTCGATCTGGAGGCCCGAACTTCGCAGCGCGTGAGTTCTGGTCTGGAGCAATATACCGCTCTGGCAGCCACGGCGGATGCTCGGCGTCTGGCTGCGAGTGTCGTGAACTCTCGGGTCAACTTGTGGAGCGTTCCGATTACCAGTCGCGTTGTCGAAGAAACCGAGGTTGCAGCCATCCCTCTACCCACCATGCGCGCCCAGGCGCCGCGCTTCGGAGGCGGATCGTTGTTCTACTTGTCCTCGCGCGACGGGGCTGACGGCCTGTGGAGCTATCGCGATGGGCAAGCGCTAGAGATCTGGAAGGGTTCGGAAGGTGCGCTCCAGGCGCCTCCAGCAGTCTCAGCGGACGGGAGCAGTGTTGCGTTTGCAGTTAGGCGGGACGGGAAGCGGCAGATGCACGTAATCGCCGCAGATGGAACGCGACTCCACCCCCTGTCGAGCGACGTCGATGTTCGGGGCGCGGTTTCCTGGTCTCCCGACGGCAAATGGATTGTTGCGGCCGGCAGCGACCGCGATGGAGCGGGCTTGTTCAAATTACCCGCCGACGGCGGCTCGCCAGTACGGGTAGCAACAGGAACGTTCTTGGATCCGGTATGGTCTCCGCGCGGAGACTTGATCGTGTATGGCGGCACGCAGGTGTTCACGCTTATGCCCCTCCTGGCAATGCACCCGAACGGTACACCCGTGAAGCTGCCCGAAATCAACCTGCAACGCGAAGGTGAGCGGGCACGGTTCCTGCCAGATGGCACAGGCCTGGTTTACATGCTCGGCAGTACGACGGCCGGGCAGGATTTCTGGCTGCTCGACCTTAGCACGATGCGTTCACGGCGTTTGACCCGGCTGAGCAATCCCGCCGCAATGCGGACCTTTGACATCACTCCCGATGGCAGCCGGATTGTATTCGACCGGTCGCGGGAACATTCGGACATCCTGCTCATTGATCTTGCGACGACGCAAGCTGGGCCATAGGGTCAGTAGAATTCTCGTCGCTGGCCCGACGGCACAAACGTCAAGGGGATGAACCGAAGGGGAATCGCCGCGGCGGACGACGGAGTCTGACCCGTGCAGTGGTTCCAGCACCATCGACTTTCACGTACCTTCCTATCCGTTGGCAGACGCTGCATGGATTCTTCTTCTGCAGCGAATTTACGTTCATCCAACGATGAATCCTGGCGAATGACGGGCAACCGGGAGATTGATAATGACAATCCACCAAGAATCGTCGCGTCTCTTGTCTCTGATAAACAGCGAAGACCTCAGTTGTCACACCTACGCGTACCGGTTAAAGGGTGAAAAGACGCTGGTGATAGATCGAGATCGCGGATACATGAGGAGAAGAGGACACAACCGGCTATATCAGGAGGGTGACAAGACCGGTGGCGACAAGTGCCGTTGCCCAGACCAAATCGAAGTTCAACCACGCCTTACGGAGAAGCGCGAGGCCGAGCCTTCGATAGACCACCCAAGCGACCAGCCCCGTGACTGCAAGATAAGCAACCGTATGGACGCCGGTGGCGAGAATCCCGGCTAGCGGGCTGGTGGTCGGAGATATGTGATTATGGCTTGCCATTCGGCCCTGTGCTTCAACCATGTTGCTGCTCAGCAGCACCGGCACTACCATTAAACCGGCGCCGTGCGCAGAGGCCATCAGAAACGACCAGACGGTCAAGTCTTGGAAGCCTACCTGCATGCGCACCCACCGCGGGTGCTGATGCCGCACCAGGCAATAGGTCCCAAGGCCGACCAGGACCGCGGCCACGACGTAGCGGATGACTGCAAGCGGCACAGTCATGCCGAGGAACGCGGTAGTCAGCACCACACTGCCGATGGCTAAGGCGTGGCCGACCGCGATGGGAACGAGCGATCTTGCTACCGCGCTCCCCTTTTGTTCCTGCATTCCCAACGCCACCGCGAAGAGCCACCCCATCCCAGGATTGAGTCCGTGGTAGGCGCCGAGGAGCAGCATCAGCCACAACACCGTCGAGGTCAGCCCGGCATGCGTCATTGCTTGTCCGAGTAGCAATAGGAGTCCGACGAGGCGTCGCCTCCTTCTAGGCGCACTTGGTGTGCGCGCAACCCATCGAACTCGACAAAGAACTTTTCATCGAGTTTCATTCCACCCTTCGGGTTCGCGTCGATCTTTACCATCCAACTCCGTAAACCATCGGGATAGAACTGCTCGTCCCACGGGGAGTAGAGCGAGTTCGTGAAGTAGACGCGCTTTCCGTCACGGCTGATCTCGACCATCTGCGGACCACCGTTGAGAGCTTCCTTGGGCTTCTTGGGGTGAGCCGCCCGGCGCACGATGCCACCGAGGTGGATCGAGCCGGTCTTTTTCGGGCTCGCGGGATCGGAAACGTCATACTGGATAAACTCACCTGTCCCCCAGCATGAAACATAAAGGAAGCGGTCGTCGAGTGAGAGGTTAATGTCGGTGACCAACGGCGGCACTGCCTTGAAACCCCTCAGCAGGGGTGGCAGGTTTTCCGGATCGGCCGGCTCGGCGGGAATTTCAACTACCTTGCGCACGGCCCATTTGCTGCTCTTCCCACCGTCCTCGCGATACCACATCCAAATGGAGGACGAAAGATCTTTCAGCGAGACGACGACACCCACGAATCCAAAGGTCTTGTTGGGATCGTGGGCAGGCCGAAGCTCCAGCACCATCTGTTGCTCCGCTCCCAGGTCAAGTTCTTGCAGGTGGCAACGCTTATCCAGGTCCCAGATGTGCAATTTGCGTCCGTACTTTCCCGCAAGCAGCAACTCCGGATTGAGGCCGTCCTTCACCATATTCGGGGTGCCCCATTCGGAGGTGATCATGCTATCGTGCCCGAGGTGCCACCAGAAGTCGTAAGCCAGTTGCTGGGAGCCGCGCTCCTTCTCCCACGGTCCTTTCAGCTCAAAGGTGTTCGCATCCATGAGGAAGATGCCGCCCGGACCATCGCCACTGGCCGAACCGAGCGCGCTGCCATAAATGCCGTCAGGGCCACAATGAATGGTATGTGGCGATGTGTAGCCGGTCTTCTTAATGAACTCTTCAGGCTCGATCACTTTCACGATTTTAGGGTTGTTGGCACCCGCTTTCGTGTCCAGGATATGAATCCGGGACGATCCGATGCCCGGAACGATCAGGTAACGACGCTCCATATGCGGGTGCGGATTTTGCGGGCAGAGGCACGCGCTGCACGCGTTCCAGCCGAAGTGATGCAGCTCGTTATCGTCGTGAGGAAAATCTACTTGGCCGACGAACTGACCGTAAGCAGGCGAAAGTGGATCAACGTCGATAACGCCCATGGCGTCGCGTTTCCCGTTCTTGCCGACGTTCAGCAAAGAGACGTAGGCGATGTGTTCCGGCGCGGCCTTCATCGCCATGCCTGGGGAGGGGTAAAAGGTTGGATCCGGCATCAAGGACATATCCATATTCTCCTTTTGCAAAACTTGCTCCGAAGGATTTGACGGCCAATGTTTCACACAGCGTAATGCAGTCTCGAGGGCGACAACGGTTCGTTAAAAGACTCCAGAAACCTGAGGGGACAACCGGGATGGCACCTTGCAACGATCCGCAATCCTCCCGCAGCCGTGGGTCCATGCGCGACTCTTGGATCGCCGTAAGCATAACTCGTCTGCCTGTCACTGGGCCACCATTCCTTGCACATTGTGGTCGGCGATCGTGCCTCCACTCGGATTTGCGGGCTACTGTTCCAAAACCAGATTAGGCAAGAGTTGCCGATCGGTTCATTTTCAAACAGAATTGTCACCCATCTCGAAGTCACTCAGAACGAGTGCGGCTTGGAACGCTGCCGCTCCGAAGAGCGTTTCTCAATCATTGGACTGCCTAGTCCGCCTTGATGTTCTGGTTGAGCCGCAGCACGTTCCTGGGGTCGTACTTTTTCTTGATCTCCACCAGGCGAGCGTAGTTCGGGCCGTACGCTGCCCTGACAAGCTGTTCGCTCGTTTCGCCCAGCTGGTTGACGTATACTCCATGTGCAAACGGTGGCAAATTGTCTCTTGGAGACTTGACCTTTGCACCGCAGTCGCCTTCTCTGCCGGAGCGCTCCCGTGCCCCATAATGTCCACTTCGTAACCCGGCTGCCGCGCGGGAAACGCCGTGTCACTCACTCCCACGTAGAACCTTGCTACCCAACCTCCCATGTCGAAGCCCTGTCGCGATAAAGTCTCCTTCCCAGCAGAGGACACCCTCTTCGCCACCAAGCAGCGTAAGGCCGTCCCACATGAGTTCGTACTCGACGCGATCGCTCCGCTGTCGCCCGAGACTCGCTCCATGTTTGGCTGCCTCGCAGTCTACGTTCAGGACAAGATTGTCCTCATCCTCCGCGACAAGCGCGATGGGACAGCAGACAACGGAGTGTGGCTGGCCACTACCGAGGAACACCACCAGAGTCTGCGGCGGGAGTTCCCGAACATGCGCTCGATCCAGGTGTTGGGGAAGAAGGTGACAGGCTGGCAGGTCCTCCCGGCCGACACGAAGGATTTCGAAGAAGCTGCGATGCGGGCATGCGAGCTTGTCCTCGCGGGAGATCCTCGAATCGGGAAGGTACCTGGAGCGCGGCGCACCTCGAGATCGGGGGCCAAGCAGGCGGCAGAATCCCCGAAGCGGGCGAAGGCACCCAAGACGGCCGGGAACGCGCGTGCGAAGTCGTGAGAAACAGCGTCCAGACATTGAAGCTTGAACGGCCTACGCGCTACCGCCTTCGAGGGTGCTTTTTGACCCGCTGAGTGAAATTGGCGAGAACATCGCGTCTCACCTCTTCCTGGGCGTACGATGCACCGCACCGAAATGTCGGAGCAGCGAAATGCCTCCCAGCGCGCAAGACCACCGGCAAAGGCTTTGGCATTCAACGAGCAGCGCGCTGAGACGCTAACTCTCGCCGGTCGACTAAAGCCGATGTCGTTGCCGAAGACATCATTTCCACTACGCAGAGCCCGCTATATGTCTGCATGGTCCGGCAATTACCGCTGAGCGGTTGGAGGCGGCATTCGACCCACGCGCTGGCTTTCGAGACTCCCCGCATCCGGGCTACACCTGTGAACGTAGCCGACGCGGGTTACGGCAAGGCCGCGACCAATGCATGTTTCAGAAGAAGGCCGGCGGCATCGGAAAGATTCAGATCATTCGAGACACGTTGAAAGTCGCTATGAAGTTCGTTTTGCTGTACAGAAATGTTCTTGACTAGAACTGCCTTGCCTCGCATGTTTACGGTGATCTGAGTTACTTCCCATTGGTCGGGTGCGATCTCGGTTCGCTTCAGGGTGAACTCACCGCCCTCTCCAAGCGTCCCAGAAAGCCACCGGCGAACTTGACGTCGTTCATGAGCACACCGTGGATACGAGCTAGACGGTTTTGGGCAGCGTCAACCCAGATCTCGCCGGCCATTTCTTGAAGAACTCTCTCCACGCGGGAAGACGGCTGAAAGCTCGGACTGGGCTTAAAACTGAGCTTGACCAGGTGGCCGCTTTCCCCGGCGTGCTCAAAGAGGAATGCCTGCGGGATGATGCGCAAGAAAGCATTGTATTGTTCCTCATTCTTCTGGTGGGCCTGTTCGAGTTTCTGCTGTTCCGCCCCGTCGCGGGAGAGCCGCAGAATTCGCTGCATCTCGTCGTGCTGCTCTGCGCCGGACAATGGCTTACCCGAAAGCGCGATCAGGTGCTCGAGTGACCCCGATCGGGTTTCGACCACTTCCCTGGTCTCTTGCTTGCCCTCGACCTGTTCGTTCAGCAGGTACTTCCATCGAACTTCGCGGTCGCCGGCGGGGTTCAGTTCATTGTGGATCACTGTCTTGACGAGTTCCAACGGGGAGACTGATGTTTTGACCTGCGACTCTACGGAGCGCGCGAGAAAAGATTGCAGCAGGACGATAGTGAGGATCAAACGAGACCGTGGCGCAAACACGTGCTCACACGTGCTCTCCTTTCGGCAGCTCTTAACTTCTTGCGGCTGACGGCGATTGCGATCAGCTCGGAGCCGAAATGTCCTCCTGCTACCCGAGCCCTACGTGCATGCCGCATAGGGACTCTATCTGTCGGTTTTTGCTTGATCCATCGCTGCGCGCAGATTGGATATGGTTTGGTGATGACGCAGGTCATAACGACATCTCCGCGAGACCACCTTTTCGCCCTGCACGTGGCGTGCCAGAGAAGTGTCTCCTTTTTAACCGGGACAGGGGTGCGCTGGGCGAAATCGGAATCGATGCGTGCACTCGCGTTCAGGGCTGCCTTTACAAGCCTGTAGCCGCTTGCGCACTCGGAAAAGCCTCGGGCGTGCAGTGCACGCAGGCGGCTGCAGGCGGTGCTTCGATCGCACATAGCATAAGGGCTTTACCGGGTACGTGCTCAGGTATTCACGGGTGATGGCCGCCAGATACAGTGTTTGGGGTAGCGCGAATTTTCCTCCTCCGCGGGCGAATATTCCAGCTTGCCGCGGTAATTCGCATGGGAGCCGCAATAATTCTGACCGTGGCAGCCAACTGATGCGCGTGATACGTCCTCTCAAACCAAAGACCAGGCCGAGTAAGCCGGGCTGGGTCATTCATCCTCGTCTGGAGGTGCAGTCAATGAAGAAATTATTGGGTGCTTTAGGGATCCTGATAACAGCGCTTACGCTTTCAGCTCTCGCGCAGGGCCCGGGCAGGCTCTCGCCGGACGACCAGCACGAGTTCGACAAGTACTACACGAAGTGGGTCAATGACACCCGCAAGAATGACCGGGACGACATTGCCAAAGATGTAGGGCACATGCAGGAAATCATGAACCGCAATCATATTCCCGCCGATATGTCCTTTGACCGGATCGCAAGCACGGGAAACGCCTACGCTGTGGAGGACTATCGTACCCGGCTATCGACCGATGAGCAGCGGGAATTCGACAAGTACTTCACCAAGTGGGTCAATGACACCCGCAAGAATGACCGAGATGACATTGCGAAGGACGTCCGCCACATGCAGGAAATCATGGCGCGACAGAACATCCCGGCGAATGTGCCCTTCGATCAAATTGCCAGCACCGGCGATCCGCTTTCGGAAAGCTATCCGGCGCGGCATGATTGGCGACAGAGGCTTTCTGCCGACGACCAGCGCGACTTCGACCGGTACTATGCCGAGTGGGTCGAGGACACTCGCGCGAATGATCGTGACAGGGTTGCCAAAGATGCCGGATACCTGCAGGCGATCATGGCACGGAACGGTATCCCTGCAGATGTACCCTTCGATCATATCGCGGCTGTCGGGGCCTACGGGGATACCAGGTACCCAGATGGCGCCCGACCCTGGCAGGGGAGGCTCGCCGCTGACGACCAGCGTGAGTTCGACAAAGAATACGCAAATTGGCTGGAAGACACGCGCCGCAACGATCGCGACGAGATTGACAAGGACGCGCGCCGCATGCAGGACATCATGGCGCGGAACCACATTCCTGCCAATGTTCCTTACGACCGGATCGCGTCACCCGATGCCGGGCGCTACCACTAGAAAGTATTTAACACCGGAGGTGCATCGGCATGCACCTCCGCTTTTTTTCCGCGATCCGCCAGAACGTTGACCGGGATGGATCCGCCCGGAACAAGACCAGGCAGGAGTTCCTGCCCCAGGAATTCGACGAAGGTAATTGTGGAGTACGCGCTGGGATATTAAGCGACCCAGTTTACTTTGGTAGGCTTGGCCTTTTGTGGTTTCTTGGCAACCGAAGAGTAATTGCTATAAATAGCCTCAGACAACTTAGCGAGCAATATGTTGGGTGATGCTACCTTCCGCACAAAAACGTCAACCACCGGAACTTCATCAACTGGCTCGTCCGCGCCGCCGAACAGCAAGATTATGGGCGTATCTGGCTTCAGGTGTTTCATTTGTGCCGCCACCGCGCCGCCATTTGTCTCTCCATTGGAGTAGTGCAGAACCACTGCGTGAACCTCCTCTGATGCGAATAGCTGTAACCCTGCCAGCGGAGCCTCGGCGGTCAAAACTGTATAACCAGCATGCACCAACAATATTTTTCGAATTAGCAGGGGAAGCGCTTGGTGGTCGATGCAGAGGACAGTCTTCTGACTATTAACTTTCTCGTGATTCAATCTGATTTCGCAGATGGCAGCAGAATCGCTGCCAGCCAAAGCACAGAGAGTATACGCGGAACACGCTCGAGCCGAGACGCAGAAGAATCGTATTGGTAAACACTATCACCTGTGATCAACTACATCCGTTGACCCCAGGTTTGGATTCTATGAGGAGATCACGATGGCTTCTGGTGCGAAGCTGCGGAAAGCCGTGACGACGATTGGCTTGCGCGGCCACCCCGTTCAGCGGTCCTGTTTCAGAAGTCGTCCCGATGGGCTATTGTTCTCGTACTCCAGCTGCTCCCACGTGTCCCCTACCATCGAGACGGATTTTGCGAGGCGAGGGGACTAGTCAGACCCAGCGTCCGGCCAGCCAGCAACGAAACCGACTATGAGGTAGGTCGCCACACCCGGGGGTCTTCGGTTCTGTGGGCCCGCGCTTAACGACGAGCTGGGATGGTGTCTGACCAACCGGCAACTGAACCACGCGATCTCCGAGTGCGAGAGGGTACAGGATCGCCGGAAGGGAATATGGTGATGTAGAATTGCGAAATAAAGCCAAAAAGTAGTTTAATTTCAACAGTTTCATATCCAGCCGCAGCGGAACAGAGCCAGCTGATTGTGACGATCCCGGGTTCGGCATGGTTCCTCATGGAGCTGGCACCCGGGTTGCCGGCCGGCTCCAGACTGGCGAGTGCTTTGACCCGATCTTGCGTCCGGAAGGAGGTTTTGTCCCCACGCGTCGGCCGGCCAGTACACGCATGCACTTTCCATCTCCAACGGTCTTCGGACCGCTCAGATATTTCTATTACTCCTACACAGAGATCAGCATTAAAATTGCGCGAAATTCGCGGGGGGTAGGCGCGAGTCACCGCGCAGATGCCGGTAACGTAGTACGGCAGTTTTGATGTCAGCTGTGATGGCGATAGGACAGGTGAAATCGAGCCTGGACGACCTGACCATTTGCTCAAGTTCGGCGTACAATTCCAGGTCAAGGGGGTTCTCGGAGTCTCTCGAACCATGAGTTGAGAAGAGTGAAAGTGTTCCTCGGTTGGCACGGCGCGGTGACGTAAGCCATAGAGGTGGCGCTTGCTCTGCGCCGCCGAATGAAAACGCACAGCTGGTGACTATGAATAATAATAATAATAATAGTAAGGAGACCACGAGGCTGTCCGAGCAGGACAAAGAGTTGGTAGGCCTCGTCGCGGTCGGCTTGACGGACGATGAGATTGCCGCGCAACTGCAAATTCCTAAAGACGAGATCTTGAACCATATTGCCCGATTGCTCGCAAAGCTTGGTGCTCAGGACCGGGTGGAAATTGTTTTGTACGCGTATAGCGATCCTACGCTGTACCAGCGGATCAGCACTGCGGTTGTCCGTAGAACTACGAAAAATCCCCAGGTGCATACTCCCAGCGTGAAGCAGAAAGCCAGTTAAGGCTGGCGGTCGTAGCGCATGTACTCCAGTTTCCGGAGACCGATCCATGTTCCGAGAGGAGCGCCGGAGCGAGCGTAGATACCCGATTCGGCAATCAGCTTTCGTGAAATTCCAGACCGGGGAGAGGCTCGAAGTCGAGACTGTCGCACAGAATGTGAGTGCCCACGGCCTGTTGTTGCAGTGTAAAGCGCTAATTCCTCTTAGTTCGAAAATAGAAATAACTCTCTGTTTTCCCAATGCCCTTCCGCTGGAAGGGACGGGCGAGGTTTTGCGAGTTGAGCAACCACTCGCGGGCGGGCCATTCCTAATCGCCGTCCGGTGTGAGGCACCATGGGATTTTTCGCGGTAGTCACATCTCCAGTGGGATCATTCAATCACGAATTCAGCCCAGGGGCGGCTCTGCGCCGGTGTTTTTCGATGGGCGAGGGTAAAGCTTTTGGCAATATTTGGTAGCTTGAATCGGGGCTACGGTCCCAAACCATTCTCCTCCCTAGCATTGAGGTTTTGCAGAATAGGAGGCGCAATGGCTTCACGACAGCTATTGTGGCGAAAAAAACATTTGAAATTGGGGCTATGCGCTCTGTGCTCACGACCTCGTTATCTCGGCACTACGTTGTGCCAGCTGCATCTTAAAAAGTACAGGGTTTCCAAACGTAAATCGCAAGGTTTTAAGCCTTGGAAACCCGGCGGAAAAGGTAGACCACCAACCAACCCAAGCCGTCACGCCGCGTGAACTTCGGGAATTTCGAGCCGAAGCCAGGCGAGTCCCGGCCAATAGGTCTTCAGGGATTACATCGAGAACAGCGAAGAGATGTGCCGGCGATGGCAAATGGAAGTTGCTGCATGCACGGCGGTGGAAGTACTAGATCGCGCACCGCCGAGGGATTGAAGGTCGCGACTTACGCGGCGCAAGTACGTCTGTATTCCGGCGCCCTAGCGGAGCAAGATTGCTCAGCGTTAAGGCCACGGCAACTCTATCGTCTTCGCAAACCCTTTAAGAGTTATTTCCCCCCGTGGAGGCTGGGCTGGCAGGAACACGAGAATTCGGAGTTCGCCGCTCGGAGATGATTCCGAAACTCGCCCATGGTGGTAAACTATAGCCCTCCTAGCGGAGGGTCGAATCGGTGCCCCTCCTTCTGTTTAACCGCGCGTTCTATCCGAACCTCGTGAGGGCGACTATAGCCGGTAACGGGGTAACCATGGCAGGATCATTCCTTGCTCGTTTTTGGCACAAAGGTTGGCTGCTTTTTCCCTTCGGGGACCGTGGCCTTGGGGCGCTGGCTGATGTCGTTTTCAATACTTGCTGGGTTTTCGTTTTGATCTGTGTGGGAACCATACTCCGGCAATCATGGCTGGAACGCACACAGGGACTCCGCAAGCGGGGCAACTGATCGGTGCAGTGGTTCCCGTGGAAAAGCAGCTAAGCTCGTCAAGCCCATCAAGGACGTCTGCTCCTGGACAGCGCCTGAGCCATGCAGTAGGCACAGCCTGATGTTACGGGCCAACATCGCAGGCATTGATATGGTCGGGTGCGCTGTCAGGAAACAAGCCTTGAACGGTTACGGAAAACCCGCGGTTCTTTCTTTCCACTCGTCATTGGCGTGCTCGGGTTGTGGATCGGCGTTTGCTGCCCTTGGAACTTGAACGGGGCGACCTGACGCAGGCCAATGGCTCGAAGCCGCATGGTCATCGGCAGATTCCCAGCCCTCTGACAGAAGAGGAGCTGCTACGCGCAAGGCCTCGACTTCTTTCGTCACCCTCGACAACTCGATCTCTTTCAGCCTGAGAACTTCGTGAGCATCCTTCATACGCACCTTCAAAAAGACAGGGATCACTGACTATACTGTGGTCAACCGCTCTTTACCCGAGACACCGGAAGGAACAGAGAGAGCCGAAAAATCGGGGTGTCAAGTCTAGGACGCCGCCTTGGATTTACTACTCGTCGAAATTTCCCGAGGCACCCGAATCGTCATTGAATCTGTGCTCGGCCGAATGAATTCGGCCGGGCGTCTGCTTCTGAGAAATTTATTTTCTTGTATCATGATCGCGACTTTGTCTTCCACAGCATCAAAGTCATCTGTTTTCATAGCGGTGCGGAGTTCTTCGACGAGGGCGCGACTCCGGTATCCGATCGTGCCCGAGTTTTCTTCTGCCATCCTCAGCCAGTAGTACGCAGAGTTGTGGTTCTTTTCCACGCCGTATCCTTCAAGGTGGGCAATTCCAACAATAAACTGCGCTGCGACGACCCCTTCTTCAGCGGCTTTGAGATACGCCTCGATGGGCTCACCGCCAGCAACATTGAATGACCCATTGCCGAGGCTGGTGCCACGACTGTTGCATTCCTTGAAGAGCAGAAAAAGCAGTTCGAACCGGTTGGACACTCCGAGCTTGTCAAAAATCCGAAAAAGGTAATTTTTTATGGTGTGCTCGCTCAGCCCGAGCCGGTCCGCAATCTGCTTGTTGCTCTGGCCTTGAGCCGCGTGTTCGGCTACTTGCAGTTCCCGTTGCGTGAGCAGACCGATTTTGCCCTGGTCGAAGCCCTCACAGGATGGAGTGCTCCGCAGCGCGTCCAGCAAAACCTTGCTGTGCCCGCTGCTGGCCCAAATCTCTCCTCGGCTCACCCGCTCGATACAGGCTCGGAGGTCGGAAAGCGGCTCGGTGCGGCAGAATACACCGGTCGCACCACAGCGAAAAGCGGCAATTACCGATTCCGGAGCGTTGGTTTCCAGCAGAATCACGATGCGAAGGTCGGGGCACCGCACGCCCAGCGTGCGAATTACCTGGAGTCCCTTCTTGGTTGAGCTGTCCCAGTCTAAGCTGATGACCGCTACGTCGGCCTGAGTTGATCCCGCGATGGAGAGAATTTCCGCAGGTGCCATTACCCCACTGATTTCAAACATGGGATCACGCCCGAGCGACTCCGACAAGAGTTGGCTGCCCATGCGGTTGCGGTCAGCGATGAAAACTCGAATTGGCGTCAAAGGCCTTGGACCGGGCGGGGAATATGGTGACGTCATCATGGGTTCGCTGGAGTTGCGCTTCAGATCGCTGTCGGCGCGTCGAATGTCATATCGAATATCGTTAGCGAAATTCTTACACACGCTCTATGGTGAGGCAAGCGCAAAATTATGATGCGTGTACTTGTGATGCGTCTAAAACAGGTTGAAGTCGATCTCCAAAACTGAAAAATAAATCGAGAATTCGTTTGACTCAGTGCCCGCCCTACAGACATTTCTGTATTTACCCTGAGGACTACCTTCTCTCCCTGTAAACCCCACTCTTAGTCTCGGGATGGGTTCATCTCTCTCTTAGGGGACGGGGAGGCTCATCGTCAGGTGGGTCGATTGCTCACGCGGTTGCCGGGCCGGTCTTCTGGTTCGCACGGACGATTACCCGCTTGCGGATGCCGCGGTGAGTAACTACTTTCACCGAGTGACTTCTTTCATCATGTAGCAAACCGGGGACAAGCCGTGGCCTATTCGATCGAGCGCAGAGTTTCTCGGCGGTTTCAAATATCTTTGCCCGTCCTTTTCCGCTGGGCGGATTGTTCTGGACATTACGATGCTGGCCACTGCGGGAACATAGGGCTGGGCGGAATGTTCATTCTGGCGGACAAGTGCCCGCCTTGCGGAGCCGAGGTTGACATCGAGTTCGCACTGCCTGCTTTCGATTTGGTTCCCCGTCCGATGACTCTTCACTGCATCGGGCGGGTGAGCCGCATCGAATCGTGTTATCAACTCAGCGGCTTTGCCGTCGCGGGACAGATTGTGAATGAGCTAGACGCAGTAGCCGCCAGTGAATTCTCGGTCAGCTGACTGGTTTGAGGACGACTGCTGCGAGGTCCTACTGGGACTTAGAGGGCGAAGCTGTATTCTCCGGCTCCACGGACAAACTCGATTATGACTTTGTCATTAGAAGATCTTTCTCACTTTTTGTCGTAGAACGTTCTCACTTTGTCATAGATCCTTCTCATACACCGCTGTTCAGGCCCCAGGAGTAAACGTGATTCAGAGTAGACGGCCGTTCACGAAGTACCTGGCCAAGCTGTTCGATCTTTGTGTTTTGACGAGTGCTTTTGTTTCGGCCGGGCTTGTTTTGTCCCACGGGATGACCCTTACTGAGTTCATGGCCATTCGGATCAAGCTTGGCAATTTTCTGCTTTTCGGGCTGCTTTTGATTCTGTGGCACACTCTGTTCGTAATATGCGGCCTCTATGCGTCGAAAAGGCTTACGACCGTATGGGCCTCGATTCTCGAAGTGTGCAAGGCAACATCACTCACAGCGGTTGTTCTGATCGTCCTTATCAAAATATTCCGGATTCATCTGGGCACGCCAAGGTTTGTGATCTTATTCTGGGTTTTTTGTGCGGCCGGGATGATCAGTGGCCGGCTGGCGGCCCGCTTACTTCTTCTCGCCTTGCGAAGGCGGGGAAGAAACATAAGATTCATCCTCATTGTGGGTACCAATCATCGCGCGATCGATTTCGCCCAACAGGTGGCAAGACACCCCGAGCTGGGATACGAAATTGTGGGTTTCGTCGATGACGATTGGAGTGGCTTCCACAAATTCCAGGCCACCGACCTGATCCGTTGTTGCACCTTTTCCGGTCTGCCCGATTTTCTCCGGCACACCGTCGTCGATGAGGCCGCAATGTATTTGCCTTTGCGGTCCTACTATGAGCATGCTGCCCAATTCGTTTCTCTATGTGAACAGCACGGTATCGCGATCCGCTTCGACTCGCAAATCTTTAACCTGAAGAACTCGGCGTCTGACGCTCACGACTGGGAAATGTCCCAGGTGCTGGCTACCAGCGGATCGGCTGACATATGGCCCGCCATAGTCAAGCGGGTTTTTGATTGCATTGTCTCAGGCGCGCTCCTGATTCTTCTGGCTCCGGTATTCATCGTTGTAGGGTTCTTGGTTAAGTGCACCTCACCGGGATCGATTCTGTTTCGCCAGACCCGCGTCGGGTTAAATAAACGGCAATTCCAAATCTATAAATTTCGGACAATGATCGCGAATGCCGAACAAGTCCAGGACAAGCTGCTTTCGATGAACGAGATGGATGGTCCGGTGTTCAAGATTGCAAACGATCCACGGGTTACTCCTCTCGGAAAGGTGCTGCGGAAAACCAGCATTGACGAGTTGCCACAACTGTTCAATGTCCTGAAAGGCGAAATGAGTCTGGTAGGCCCACGGGCCATGTCTCTGCGCGACTATCAGTTGTTCGACCAGGACTGGCAACGGCGCCGATTCAGCGTCAAGCCAGGAATCACTTGCCTTTGGCAGGTAAATGGTCGCAGTTCGATCCCGTTCGAACAGTGGATGGAACTCGATATGCAATACATAGACAAGTGGTCGCTCTGGTTAGATCTTAAGATTCTGGCGCAGACTGTGCCTGCCGTATGGCGCGGCACAGGCGCAGCTTGAGGTGGACGAAACTCCGACCGCTTCGATACGGGCGTACCCGGTTATGAAGGTCCTGCTCCTCGCGAACTACCTCAATGATCGGCAAGAGAGTATGCAGCGCTTTGCTGCGCTGATGGGGTGTGGCTTGATGAAGGCCGGCCACGAAGTACGGATATTGCGGCCACCAGCGTATGTCGGAAAGTTGCACTCGTCGGCGGAAGGGTTCGGGAAGTGGCTGGGATACGTGGACAAGTTCGGACTATTTCCGCCATTGCTTAAATCGGCCGTCAAGTGGGCTGACGTGGTTCATATCTGTGACCATTCAAATTCCTTTTACACAAAGCATATCGGGTCTGTTCCCCACATTGTGACCTGTCATGACCTCTTGGCAATCCGAAGCGCGCTAGGCGAGATTCCGCAAAAGCAGACGACGTGGACAGGGCGGCAACTTCAACGGTTGATCGTGAAAGGGCTGACTGAAGCGCAGCACATCGTATGCGTATCCGAAGCCACACGAAGAGATCTGTTGCGGGTCGTCGACATCCCTGAGAACCGTGTTTCGCGTACCTACAACTCGCTCAACTACCCCTATTCACGCATGGAGGCGCACGAAGCCGCATTCCGCATTCGAGAACTTGGCATCGATCCGAATCAATCTTTCCTTTTACATGTAGGCGGCAATCAATGGTACAAGAACCGCGTCGGCGTATTTCGCATTTTCGCTATTCTCACCCAGCTCATGCCGGGCCGATCTCTGAAGTTAGTGATGGTCGGTAAGCCTTGGACATCCGAGATGCGACGATTCATTCTTGAGCACGGCCTGAATGACGCGACGTTAGAAGTCGCCGGCGTTGCGGAGGAAGACTTGCGAGCGCTGTATTCAACGGCCTCTATGATGATTTTCCCCTCGTTTCAGGAGGGGTTCGGATGGCCCATCATTGAAGCACAAGCGTGCGGTTGTCCGGTCGCCACCTCCAACCGACCGCCGATGAATGAAGTGGGCGGCAATGCCGCCATCTACATTGACCCTGACAATCCCGAATCAGCCGCTGCGGCCGTGCAACGTGCTCTATCGAGGATTGATGGTATTCGGGAATTGAGCCTGGCCAATGCCGCACGTTTTAAATGCTCTACCATGATCGATAGCTACTTGTCGCTGTATGACAAAGTGTGCGACGGCAAGTCCAAGCGACCTATTCCAATCAACCAATCCGAAAAGTCAGCCCAGCTCCAAGAACAATTGTGAATATCCTCCACATCATGAATTCGGTGAACCCTGTTGGTGGCGGGCCCATCGAGGTTGTCAAGCAATTGTGGACAACTCCTGTCTCAGAAGGACACCATGTTGAAATCGCGTCGCTTGATTCGCCGGGCGCCGCCCATGTGAAGCTGTGCCCTCTGGTTGTTCATCCCTTGGGGCCGGCGACCCTGGGCTATGCCTTCAGTTCCCGGCTCATCCCGTGGCTGCGCGCCAACCGCAGCCGATTCGACGCCGCCATCGTGAACGGGATCTGGCAATTTCACAGCTTTGGGGCCTGGCGCGCGCTACACGCTTCGAGCACACCCTATGTGCTGTTTACGCATGGCATGCTCGATCCGTGGTTCAAGAAGCAGTACCCGCTGAAGCATTTCAAGAAATGGATGTACTGGCCTTGGGCGGAGTATCGGGTTCTACGCGACGCACGCGCCGTGCTGTTTACTTCGGAGGAAGAGCGTGTATTAGCACGCTCGTCGTTTTGGCTTTATCGCTGCAACGAAGTCGTGGTCAACTATGGCACCGCCAAACCAAACGGCAATCCGGAGTTGGACCAGCGAGAATTCTTCCATCGCTATCCTCAATTGCGAAATAAAAGACTGGCGCTGTCCATGGGGCGAATTCATCCCAAGAAAGGTTGCGACCTGCTGATCGAAGCTTTCGCCAAGGTGCTGGGGCCAAATCCTCAATGGCACCTGGTGATAGCCGGCCCAGATCAAGTCGGATGGCAGAAGGAGTTGACCCATCGCGCGGAGCAGCTAGGTGTGGCTTCGCGAATTACCTGGACAGGAATGATAGCCGGGTCCTTGAAGTGGGGTGCATTTCGTGCGGCTGAAGTCTTCGTGCTTCCATCACACCAGGAAAACTTCGGTGTGGTGGTGGCCGAAGCATTGGCTGTTGGTTTGCCCCCTCTCATTTCGAACAAGGTAAACATCTGGCGCGAGATTGAAGCCGACGGAGCAGGAATGGTCGGCGAAGATACTTTGCCGGGAACTTGCAATTTGCTGGAAACCTATTTGGAGAAGTCAAACGACGATGTGCAGGCTATGCGACAGCGCGCCCGCAAATGCTTCGAGAAGCGGTTCGAAATCGACCAGGCTGCCTTGATGCTGCAAGGGCTCCTGAAGAGCTTCACAGGGGCAAACTAGGCAGTCTTCGCGAAAACCCCAGTTCATTAGGCGCCTGAATAGAACTCCAACAGGTTCACTCTTTCAGATAGTACCGATGCTGTAGCGATTAAGAGAGCCTGCTACGAGCGCACCATGTTGCCCTGCCGGGTTAGCTCTTGGCCGCGTAGAGGGGAGGAACTGTTATGGAAGCACTCCAAAAGACAGAGCGAGAAAACCTCGGCAGAGCGACGTGGATAACCATTTATCTGCTGTTGCTTATCTTTGTCGCTGTTAATCAGGTTCGAGCCCAGGCTCCTATGCCGGTTACTCCTACTGGGGACGGGGTAAAGTCACAATCAGTACCGAACGTAGAGCGGGAAGAGCCAAAATCAGTGCCGACGGTGCCCGTTGGGCAATCGAACGGCTACCTCATTGGCCCCGATGATGTCTTGAGTGTGTACATTGTGGACGTGCCCGAACTCTCACGGGAGTACCGCGTCGATCCCACCGGGTCCGTCTCTTTGCCGATTCTCACGAAGCCGCTCAGTGCGGCAGGATTGACCCTGACACAGTTCTCGGATCTCCTGTGCAAGGAACTAAAAACAGCAGGTTTGGTCAGTGACCCGCATATAACTACGTCAGTGACTCAGTCGAGGCTGCATGCGGTGGCAATCACCGGATCGGTCAAGAAGCCGCAGGTCTATCCGATTTTCACCCACACGACCTTGCTGGATTTGCTGTCCGAGGCTGAAGGTCTAGCCGACGATGCCGGCAACACGGCTATCGTGCGTCGGGGGGATGTTGCCCTTCATAATCCAAACGTGCGCAATACCCTGGGTCCCGGGCAGTCCGAGCCGGCGACATCGGTGACGGTTGATTTGAAGAAGCTGATCGAAAGCGGAGATCCCAGCTTGAACGTGGATATCTACCCTGGAGATCGCGTTACGATACCGCGCGCAGCGATCGTCTATGTGGTGGGAGCAGTGAACAAGCCGGGAGGATTTGCTATGAGGCAGAGCAGCCATGCTATGACCGTACTTCAAGCAGTAGCCCTCGCTGAAGACACTAAATCCACGGCCAAGAGGGATCAAAGCTTCATTATCCGCAACGATCCTCAATCGCCAGACGGACGCAAGCAAATTCCAGTGGACTTGAAAAAAATCCTGAGCGGAAAAAGCTCAGATACAACCCTGCAAGCAGAAGACATTCTCTTTGTACCGGACAGCAGCGGCAAACGAGCGCTCCATCGCGGCCTCGAATCTATCCTGCAAGCCGCGACCGGCGTCACAATTTATAGCGCTCGGTTCTGACCTGATCCGCCTTCTTCTTTTTCAACGGGCGCTGCTCCGCCATGTGTCGCATACATAATAGGTATCAGACAAGGTAGTTGAATCTATGAGCGCTAGCAAACATACTGTACCTTCGCCACAAGTACTTAGTCCTGGCCATTCAATGGCGTCGCCCGCGGGGTTGACCATACTGCCTGGGCCCGACTACGAGCAGATGTCTGCCTCCCGCGAGTATGTTCCCCTCTCAGCGTACTGGTACATCCTCTTCAGGCGGCGCTGGACCATTGCCGCGGTCGCTTTGATACTGACAACGATCGTCGCCGTCGTCTCATTCTGGATGACACCAATCTACAAGGCCACCGCCCGCGTCGAGGTAGAGCCGGAGACACCACAACTGGAGGCCTCGAACGACCCATATCACAAGTCGGACGCCGACGACGTATTCTTGCAAACTCAAATCCAGGTTCTTCAGAGTGAAACGCTGGCATGGCAAACGATTCAAGATCTCGACCTGGCGCAAAAGCTCGATGTGGTTCTACCCAACAAACCGACAAAAGAGGACATTGAAAAGCATAAGGTAGAACTTATTCAGGCCTTTGACAACAACCTTAAAGTTGAGACGATACCCAAAACCCGGATGCTCTCCGTGAGTTTTGAAAGCCACGATCCCCAGCTGGCGGCTCAGGTGGCAACTGGCTTAGTGCACAATTACCTCGACTACAACTTTCGACAGAAAGATGAGGCTATCCGGCGATCTGGATGGATGGAAAAGCAGTTGGCGGAGTTAAAGGACAATGTAGAGAAGTCGCATCAGGCGCTTGTCACGTATGAGCAGCAGAACCAGATTGCCAATTCAGGCGACAAGCAAAACGTCCTGGAGCAAATGTTGGGGGACCTCAGCCGTGACTTAGCCGGCGCGCAAAGTGATCGTATCCAGAAAGAATCCCTATATCGCCAAGCCATGCAGAATCGTGGCCATCTGGACTCACTCGTGCACGACACGTTGTTAGAAAAGCTGGAAGAGACAGCCGCAGATCTCAAACAACAGCACACTGATGCGCTAGCGCGGTATGGACCCAATTTCCCGACTGCCAAACGGCTGCAATCGGAGATCGACGATAACCAAGCGCAGATTCAAAACGAACAGAATCGTGTCATCAATCGCATGACCAATGATTACAACGCGGCAAACCGCCGCGAACAGTTGGCATTGGCTGGAGTTCGCCGCCAAAAAGAGGACGTAGGACAGCTAAGCCAGCTACTGGTAGAAGACAACATGTTACGTCATGAGTTCGATACGAATCAGCAACTCTATGACAGCCTGCTCCATCGCATGAAGGATGCAACCGTTTCCGCCGCACTCCGGTCGACCAATATTCACCTGGTCGATGGCGCCCTTCCGCCAATCAAACGGGCACGTCCCCGCCGTCTCTTGAACATCACGCTCGCACTGTGGGCTGGATTGGTTCTCGGAGTCATCGGCGCATTCGCCCTGGAGGCGGTCAGCTCTTCGATTCAAACGGCGGAAGACGCCGAAGCCTTGATGGGAATGCCCGCCCTGGGGACTATACCGTTCGAACGTAGGCCGTGGTTCGCGACAAAATCCCTCGCGACAAAAAATGGGGCGGATAGATTGGCTCTGAGCTTGACGAGACATCCGAACTCCACTTTGGCGGAAGCTTTTCGGGCACTGGGGACTTTTGTTTCCATGCCGTCGAGCTCGGTCAAAACGTTGCTGGTTACGAGTTCTCACAGCGGCGAAGGAAAAACCACAACCGCATTGAATTTGGCGCAAGCTTTGGCTCAACGAAAAGGGCCAGTGGTAATCGTGGATTGCGATCTTCGTAAGGGCGGCGTTGCCCGGGCGCTTGGAGTGGAGAACAGAGACGGAGTGAGTACCATCCTGGCAGGGGAACGCAAGGTTTCCGAGGTGCTGCGGCACATGCTACAGAGGAACCTCTGGGTGCTTACTTCGGGCCCGGTGCCGCAGAATCCGGTGTCCTTGCTTGCCTCACCGAACATGGCGACCTTGCTCGAAAACCTATCCACATACTTCGAGTGCGTGATCATCGACTCGCCGCCCGTGCTTGCGGTGACCGATGCCGCAATCCTGGCCCGCCTAGTCGATGGCGTGTTAATAGTTGCGGCCAGCGACGTTACCCCGCGCGGCGGCCTGATCCGTACCCGCAGGATCTTGTCTGCGGTGGGAGCACGGATCCTAGGGATGTCTCTGAATAAACTCGATCCGCGGCGTCCTGGTTATGGACATTACTCTTACTTCAAATAGATCGCCAATACCAAATCAAAACAATGGGAACAGACGCCATAGCAGGAAGGGGGGCTCCGTCAACGCCGGCGCTTATCGAAGGTGAAGTTGACTTACCGCCGATAGGTTCGCGGCTACTGGTACCTCCTGCCATACAAAAATGGTTTCCGATCCTGGTGAAATTTACTTCTGTCCAAGCAATCGTACAGACGTTGGGTTTCGCTGCAGGCATCTTGATTGTGCGGAGTCTGCCCAAGAGAGAATACGCCTTCTATACAATCGGAAATACCATGCTGGCGACAATACTTCTGCTGGCTGACAGCGGCATCAGTAGTGCCCTGACCGCGATCGGAGGTCGGGTATGGGACGATAGTCATCGATTGGGTAGCTTGCTAACTACCGCACTGCAGTTGCGGCGTCAGCTGGCGGTGCTAACCGTATTCGTGGTCGTCCCTGTTCTGATATGGCTTTTGAGACAAAACGGTGCGAACGCTCTGGTGACGGTCGGGCTTGTACTAGCTGTGTTGGCAGGTTCGGGGCTCGAACTGATCACGCGTATCTACGCGGTGGTGCTACGACTCCGATCGGAGATCCGACAGATCCAGAACCAGGCGTTGTCGGCGGCGCTGGTGAAACTTGCTGCTGTCGGGATAGCCCTGTTCATCTTCTTTAACGCCATCGTCGCCATCGCCACTGTGGTACTCGGATACGCCGTACAGTTCTGGATGCTGCGCCGTTGGGTTAGCCGGGAGATCGACACAAGCGCACCGGGTGACCCCGCCATGCGCTCCGAAATCATCGCCGTGCTCCGCAGGCAGGGGCCACACTCGGTTTACTATTGTCTTCAGGGGCAGATCACGGTCTGGCTGATTAGCGTGTTCGGCAATTCGGAAAGCGTTGCCAACGTGGGGGCCCTGGGGAGGCTCGTCGCGGTTTTCGCCGTACTCTCAACCGTCATGATTGAAATCGTGTTGCCGGCCTTTGCCCGTATACAGTCTGCAAATCAATTGCGCCGACGTTACTTGCAGATCCTTTTCGGTTATTTGGCCATCTCTGCTCTGTCCGTGGCCGTGATAGCGATTTTTCCCGGCCAGATTTTATCAATCTTGGGCCGGCAATATAGCGACCTTCGCTCGGATGGCATCTTGATGGCCGGGTGTGCAGTGGTGTCGACCATTGCGGGATTGCTGTGGGCCATCAATTCTTCGCGCGCCTGGATCGTGTCGCCCGCGGTTCTCATACCTTGCACCATTGCTGTGCAGGCGGCACTTGCCTCGATACTCGACCTCTCAACGGTAAGGGGCGTTCTGCTGCTCACAATGTATTCGTGGGTGCCCAGCATCGTGTTGTCCATTTGGCTAGCGATGAAAAAAATGTGGACACCAAACCCGATCGCAGTCTGAGTTCCGTCGTCAATTGTAGGCTCATGGAAAACGTACAGCCCTCAAATTTCAGCTCCAGGGACCCAATGTTGATACTCAGCCATCCTATCGGTAATGCGAACGTTCGACAGGCGGTGCGCGCTCTCAACGATATCGGACTCCTCTCGGAATTCTGGACGTCGTTATCCTGGCCTGCCCAGCATCCGTTGGCGCGGATGCTTCCGAGTTCGGTAAGCCGCCAACTGGGCCGGCGCACCTTCACGCATGTGCATCAAGATCAGGTGCACTGTTATCCCTGGATTGAAGCCGGCAGGCTTTTGGCGAACCGATTTCGCCTTGACGGCCTGACTCGCCACGAAGTTGGTTGGTTTTCCGTGGACGCCGTGTACCGGGGGCTGGATGCAACCGTCGCTTCCCGGCTGCATCGCGCGAAGAACATCCAGGCGGTCTATGCCTATGAGGACGGAGCATTGGCCAGCTTTCGGGTCGCCAGGAAACTTGGCCTCAAAACCATCTATGAGCTTCCAATCGGTTACTGGAGGTACTACCAGGAGTTGATGGAAGAAGAGGCGCAACTAGAGCCCGAATGGGCCATCACCTTGCCCGGGATTTTCGATAGTGCAAGCAAACGTGAACGCAAAGACGAGGAACTGGCGCTGTCAAACCACATTGTGGTCGCGAGTGAGTTTGTCCGGCACACCTTGCTCAAGGCCGGCCCATTGAACGCGCCCGTCAGTGTTGCGCCTTATGGCGCTCCCGCAACGTGCGCAACCAAGATCTGGCCATCTCCTTCCGATGAGACGCTCAGCGTCATTTTTGTGGGAATGCTGAGTCAACGTAAGGGCATCAGTTACCTGCTCAAGGCCGCCGATCTTCTTGGATCAAGGATCAAGTTAACCCTCGTTGGGCAGCGCGTCGGAAAGTGCCGTGTTCTTGACGGTGCGCTGCGCCGACATCGTTGGATTCCCTCCCTCAATCACTCTGACCTGCTGCAAGAAATAGGCCGGCATGACGTCATGGTGTTCCCATCTTTATTCGAAGGCTTGGGCTTAGTACTTCTGGAGGCCCTTTCTCAGGGCGTGCCGGTGATTACAACTAAACATTCAGGAGCACCTGATTTTCTCAGCGATGGTGAGGACGGGTTTCTTGTGCCTATTCGTGACCCAGGAGCCATCGCAGAAAAATTGGAGTTGCTGGCCGACGATCGTGATCGGCTTGAGGTCATGAGCCATGCCGCGATCCGCAAAGCAGCGCAGCGCTCCTGGAAGCGGTATCGGGAGCGCCTGGCAGGTATCGTCTGCGGGGCGCTGTACGAGTCCCCGACGCCGCCTCAGGACATTGACTTTTCCCCTTCGATCCCCAGCGAGCAAGCATGTTGAATCGACAGGTCACCGTCGACGCGCCGCCTTACCCGGGCTATTTTCAGGACTCGGCATGGCAGGCCTCTGCCACCGACGAGTTGGTTACGGCTACTCGGCGCATGATCTGGTTGTATTTTTGGCTCTTGATTTTCGAGGGCGCGCTGCGGAAATGGATACCGCCATTGAGCGTCCCATTGCTCGTGGTACGTGATCCGCTTGTTCTCCTGATCTACTTCCAGGCTGTGCGTTGCCGGCGTTTCCCAGTCAACGCCGCCATGGCAGCGTATTTTGTGCTGCTGACTCTCTTCATCCTGCTGGCCCTGGTGCAGGTCACGGCCGGCATTGGCGGTGGTCCGTTGGTCGCCGCGTACGGCTTGCGAACCGATTTTCTCCACTTGCCGCTGATATTCGTCATTCCCCGGGTATTTTCCTATGCGGATGTTCTGAAGCTGGGCAAATGGATATTGATTCTGTCGATTCCGATGGCGGCATTGATGTTCCTGCAATACATGTCCCCGCCCGAGAGCTGGATCAATGCCGCCACGGCGGCGGATGCAAAGCAAATCGCTTTCGTCGAGGGCAAGATACGGCCCGCGGGCACCTTCAGCTTTGTCACCGGCGCGGCCCACTTCTACATCTTGGCCACGGCCTTTGTGATCTACGCGCTAGCTGAGAAGCGTGCCGTCTACTCACGCTGGCTAGTCTGGGCGGCACTCTTCAGCATTGCCATCGTACAACCCATATCGGGCAGCCGAACTCTTGTCTTGGGCTGCGCTCTGATCGCGGTGGGGGCAATCGTATTTGCGATCCTGAACCCCGAGCGGGCGCATCGCATAATCGCCATGGCGATATTGATCGGCGCCGCGGTCGGGACCCTGTCGCTGACCAGTTTCTTCCAAGAGGCTGTTACGACGTTTATGACTCGTTGGGATCAAGCCAACGCGGCAACGGGTGGAGTCCAGCGGGGTTTGGTGTGGCGCTTTTTGGGTACGCTTCTTGATGCATTTGATGTTTTGCCAACGGCCGGCTTTTTTGGGAAAGGTCTCGGCATGGGGACGGGCGCGGGATCGACGCTGATGACGGGAGCGTCCCAGTTTCTCCTGGCGGAAAGTGAATGGCCGCGGGTTGTACTGGAATCAGGCCCATTCCTGGGATTCTCTTTCCTCGCCTATCGTGTGTGGATCGCGGGCAAGACGGCGTTGGAAGCAGCCGCGGGTGCAAGACGTCAACAGTTGCTTGCCTGGCTGCTGGCGTGGCACGCCTGCCCTAGCCTGGTTACTGAGCAACTCTCGCAGCCTACCAACCTGGGTTTTATGGTCTTTGCGAGTGGGCTTTGTCTCGCGGCGATACCCAGGAATCGCGCGTACAACTGATTCGGATTTTCGCCTGCCGCACGTTCCCTGCAGACCCACGGGCACAGGCTTCGCTGAGTTCCCTCTTTATTAAAGGTTTCGCGAGTCGCCCAAGGAGGCTGGCTCGCTACCTATATGCGTATCATCGTCCTGAGTATTAACTACTGGCCCGAGGAAACGGGGATTGGCCCCGTCACCACGTGGCGCTGCGAGTATCTGGCTTCGCGCGGCCACGATGTTACGGTTTGCACGACGTTTCCTTACTATCCGCAGTGGAAAGTGGACGAACGTTACCGCAATGCCGTTTGGCGGAAGGAAAAGCATCGTGGGGTCACCATTCTTCGCTCCCGTGCCTGGGTTCCCGCCAGGGTCAATTCGGTCAAACGCATCCTGTTTGAGACCTCGTTCCTGGCAAGCAATCTGGTTCGCACCCTTTCCGTCCGGAAACCAGAGCTTCTCCTGGTCGTCTCGCCGCCACTGGGACTCGCACTTACCGCCAGGTTGCTAAGCCGGTATTGGAGAATCCCTTTCGTATACGACGTGATGGACCTGCAGCCCGATGCCGCCGCTGAACTTGGAATGCTGCGCCCCGGAACGTTCCTGCAGACTTTGTATGGCTTAGAAGGGCTGGCTTATCGACACGCGGATTTGATCTCCACATTGACCGAAGGGATGCGCCAAAGGATTATCGGCAAGGCCATTTCGCCGCATAAGGTCACACTGTTCCCGGCGCGGGCCGATCATGAGCTGCGGCTTCTGCAGGATGGAACCGGCGGCGAGACCTTCCGTCGCGCCCACGGTTTGGAGGGCAAGTTTATCGTGGCGCATTCCGGCAACATGGGTATCAAGCAGGGTCTGGATGTAGTTCTGGGTGCGGCGGCATTGGCGCGCGACCGAGCCGACATCATTTATCTGCTGGTGGGAGACGGAGCTGTACGGAGAGATCTGGAGGCCCAAGCCGCCGCCCTGGGCCTCGACAACATAAGGTTCATGCCATTGTTGCCGCGACCGCAGTTCCATGAGTTGCTGGCGGCCACCGATCTCAGCCTGATCACCCAGCAGCAATCGGTAGCCGATATCGTATTTCCATCGAAGACAGTCACGCTCATGACGGCAGGATGCCCGATTCTGGCCTCTGTGAACCCGGGCAGTGAAGTGGCCCGGATCGTTCGACAATCCGGGGCCGGGATCGTCGTGGCCCCTGAAGATCCGGCGCAACTCGTCGAAAGCATTGCCCGGTTGGAACGCGATCGCTCGAGGCTCACCCAAATGTCTGAGAGCGGACGTCGCTATGCCCACGAACATTGGGACGAATTCCGTACGTTGCCCAGGATGGAATCTGAACTAATGCGCGTCGCCGGCTAGTTCCTCTCGCCTGAGGAGCTGATTCGAAATCTGATCCCGTCATATTCGGACATTAACTCGGACATTAGCTAAGATGGCCCTCTCTAAGTTGCGGAAGAAAATCGACGACATAGTGCGCCTTGCCTGCTGGAAAGTACTGCGACCTACAATTCCCCTGAGCTCAGGGGTCTCAGTTCCGGTACACAGTGACTCTGATTGGCAGATCATGATTGAAGTGCTGGTGGATCGCAACTACGATGCTGCGATCGAATCCGCATTTTCTTCACGGCGTAACGGCGGTCCCGTTAGGATTCTTGACCTAGGGGCGAATGTGGGATATTTTTCCCTCCGCTGTATTCATTTCTACATTGCGGGTCAGGAACGCTTCCCGTTCCAGTTATTTGCTGTGGAAGGATCGCCAAGCTTAGTGCCTGACCTTCAACGTAGGCTGACGGCTCACACTGAGAGTGACGTCCAGGTACGCTGCGGCTTGGTCGGGCACAGATCCGGTGAGGCGCTAATCTACTCCTCCGCGTTTTATTCCTGCGTCAATAAGATAGCCAAACACGGCGCGACGGCTTCGAGAAATCCATTGCTCAACCGACGTGCTGAAGTCTCCAAATATATTGATTTGGATGAACTAGTTGGCCCAGGTCCGATCGACTTGATTAAGTGTGATATCGAGGGATCAGAGCTCGAGTTTCTGCAAACTTATCCCGACCTTCTCCGTCGGACTAAGACGCTAGTGATCGAATTTCACCCAAATGCGTGCAATGCGAACCAGGGCCGTCGATTACTGGAATCATACGGCCTAGAATACGTGCACACGATCCAAGACCACCACCCTACATACTCACTAGAAATGTTCGCGTCGCGGCAGGTCGTGCACTTGGCCGCTAACGAACAACCTTCGGGCTATTTGCAGACTTACTAGTCCACTGTCCGTGCTGGTATTGCAACCACCAATCTGGAGATCTCGATGAAGCGTGCATTAATTACTGGAATTACCGGCCAAGATGGATCTTATTTAGCTGAGCTCTTGCTGTCCGAGGGCTATGAAGTCCATGGCATTATTCGGCGCGCCAGTACTTTCAACACCGCCAGGCTGGATCATATTTACCAGGACCCGCACTCGCCGGGCGCGAGAATGTTTCTGCACTACGGGGACCTCTCGACCAGCGATCAGATCACGCACCTCATCTACAACGTTCAACCTGATGAGGTTTATCACCTCGGCGCCCAGAGCCACGTGATGGTGAGCTTTGAAATCCCGGAGTATACCGCGGATGTTACCGGCATAGGCACGACTCGTCTTCTCGAGGCAATCCGGCGCAGCGGCATCAAGACCAGGTTCTACCAGGCGAGTTCATCGGAGATGTTCGGCGCAGCGAAGCCGCCGCAGAACGAAGCGACTGCTTTTTACCCACGCAGCCCCTACGGCGCGGCAAAAGTCTACAGCTACTGGATGGCGGTAAACTACCGCGAAGCTTACGGATTATTTGCCTGCAACGGCATCCTGTTCAATCATGAGAGCCCGCGGCGCGGCCAGACCTTTGTAACCCGGAAGATCACTCGGGCGGTTGCCAACATTGTCGCGGGGCGCGAGGAGAAACTTTACCTGGGTAATCTGCAGGCGCGGCGCGATTGGGGCTACGCCCCGGAATATGTTCAGGGTATGTGGAGCATGTTGCAGCACGACGAGCCTGGAGACTACGTGCTGGGTACCGGAAAGTCGCACACCATCGAGGAGTTTGTGACCGAGGCCTTTGAATATGCCGGACTGGATTGGAGAGAACACGTCGAGATCGATCGCAAATACTTCCGTCCAACAGAGGTCGACTTCCTGATGGCCGACAGCAGCAAGGCCCGCTCAACCCTCGGCTGGGAGCCCAGGATTAACTTCAAAGACCTGATTCACATTATGGTCGATGCCGACCTTGATGCGCTCTCGCACGCGCCCGTCGGTATGGGAAAACACATTCTGCAGAACAAGTTTGCCGGTTGGCACCAGTGGGACAGTTCGGTTTCACATACTCTCCACGCCGTGGGGGGTGGACTTGACTGATTCGGGGAGCAGAAAAATGAAACCGCACAAATCAGCAATCGAATCTTCTGCCCGGATCTACGTGGCGGGTCATACCGGCCTGGTCGGCTCCGCGCTGGTTCGCTGTTTGCGAGACTCAGGCTTTCACAACCTCATTTTGCGTAGCCACAGGGAACTCGAGCTTACGAACCAGGAAGCAGTGGCGCGTTTCTTTGCGCAGCAACGTCCCGAATACGTCTTTCTCGCCGCCGCCAAGGTAGGCGGCATTCTGGCGAACAAGACGTGCCCCGCGGATTTCATTGGCCAGAATCTTGCCATCCAGAGCAATGTCATTCTGCAAGCGCAGAGGACGGGTGTGAGGCGACTGTTGTTCCTTGGATCAAGCTGCATCTATCCCAGGGACTGCCCGCAGCCTATTAGAGAAGAGTATCTGTTAACCGGACCGCTTGAACCCACCAATCGCCCGTATGCGGTCGCGAAAATCGCTGGGATAGAAATGTGCTGGGCCTCGAACCGCCAGTACGGCACACGCTTTTTGGCGGTTATGCCAACCAATCTTTACGGTAAAGGTGACAACTACGATCTCCATACCTCGCACGTGCTCGCCGCGCTGATCCGAAAGATGACGGAAGCGAAGCAACAGGGTAGACCGGCCGTAACCATCTGGGGTACAGGTGCGCCCAGGCGTGAATTCATGCTGAGCGCTGATATGGCGGACGCATGTCTGTTTCTTATGGCGCTGGCGGACGATCAGTTCGATTCCCTTATCCACGAAGAACGCGCGCCGCTCATCAATATCGGTTGCGGACGAGATATCACGATACGTGAATTGGCGGAAATCATCGCGCAGCTGGTCGGGTTTAGCGGCAAATTAACCTTTGACACGAGCAAGCCCGACGGCACTCCCCGCAAGCTGCTCGATGTTTCACGGCTGACGGCCCTGGGCTGGGAACATGCGACTCCCCTCAGTATTGGCCTGGAGCAGACCTGCCGGGACTATCAGCACCAGGCGAGCGGCGACTTCGCGGAAGTGAGTGGCCATGAGGCGGGGTTTGTTCGGCAAGGCTGACGACGCCAGCATCGAGTTCGATAAACGCTATGAAAATCTATCTGAGACCCGGCATGGCGTGTCCACTTACAGATTCAGATCTGGCATCTGAATATGACCTTGAATTGGTAGCCGAACCAAAGCAAGCGCACTGGATCGTCGCTTCATCAGTCAAGTTTCTTGCTGCGTATTCGTTGAGATATCCATTCAAGCGTTTCCTGTTTTACAGCAATGAACCGCGGCGCTCACAACTCATGGAAAAGCAGTATCGGGCAGTGCCGATGCTTCCGGCAATAGAGGTAATGAATGGGTTCACCGGCGACGTGTTCTGGAACAATTTTCACTTTCTAGGTAGCTACCATTATGACAGCAGAAATAATCTGGACATCGATCTCCATAAGCCACTCGGCCCTCTATCAAAAGAAGGCTCTACTCGTCGGAGACGTAAAACGGTAGCAACGTTCTTCACCTATCGACGTAAGAGCAAGCCTTTCATGGTCGATGGGGTCGACCGAAGCCTGGAGGCAGTACGGCAGACTTACGCATTGGCGCTGAAGCAAGCCGGCCTCTGCGACATCTACGGAGACGGATGGCCTGCTGGAATCAGTCAAGAGAGCTCTGGTTTTCAGTCGGCCCATTCGTCACGTCTCAATTGGTGGACTAGAAAACTGCAGATACTTTCTGACTATCGCTACAACCTCTGCCTCGAAAACACGGCCGCAAATTATTATTGCACTGAAAAAGTGTGGCACGCCATCCAAGCTGGAACCCTGCCGATCTATTCGAGCCAGAATACGACGATCTTTGAGACATTCCCCAAGAACTCATTCATTGACGTCGCCGAGTTTCGCGGCCCGGAGGAACTGGTTGAGTGCTTGAAAACGATGTCCGAAGCTGAATATATCAATCGCATGAATAGCTGCCGTGAAACGTTTGACGTTTGTATATCCGAACGAAAAAAGACGGTTGCCAATGAGCGAAGAGCTCACGTCGAAAAACTCGTCGCTCGACTGCGGCAAGATGGTAATGGGTATGTCAGAGCTCAAAGAGTGCTGGGAAGTCCTAGCAAGGAGTCCGCATAGCCGACGCGGCTAAACCGATGTTGAAGGTTCTTATCACGGTCATGACGTTACTTGGCCTGGTAGGAGTTTTTCCCTGGGCTATCGGGGAAACTGAATCGCCACATCCGCCCATTGCCGTGCATTTCCACCTGGACCAGCCGGGATTTGTCACGTTGGTGATCGAAGACGAGCATGGTCTGAGGGTGCGTAACCTCATGAGCGAAGCTCATTTCCCTGCAGGGGACAATGTGGCATGGTGGGACGGATTGGATGATCTGGGCCGAGATCAGAGTTCAGCTGACCACGCCGTCTACAACGTGTCCGGAAAACTTGTTGCGCCTGGAACTTACACCGTGCGCGGACTCTATCGCAAACAGCTCGATCTGAAGTATGAATTCGCAGTCTACAACCCTGGAAATCCTCCATGGACCACGAGCGACACCGCGAGCGAATGGCTCACGACCCACACTCCCGCGGGAGCGGTTTGTTTTCTGCCGGCGGGTACCGTGCCGGTACACGGCAAACACGACACGGGTTCGCCCGACCAGGTTCTTATTGGAAGCTATGTAGCAGAAGGCGGCAGCGGCCTTGCGTGGGTGGATTTGGATGGCCATAAGCTGCACGGGCAGATGTGGGTCGGGGGGGTGTGGACGGGCGCTCAGGAAATCGCCCGTGACATGGGAAGCCATGCCCTACCCGGGGTCTATGCTTATGTTGCCTCCAGCCTGAAGGGGGAGCTCAGGCTCAATAAATTCGTCAAGGACACGCAGGGGAGTGCAAAAGGATCTCGCGATATTCGTTTTGGCACTGGCGAGGATCCGGCTGTGCTCAACCCAACCTGGAAATATCCAAAAGGAGATTTGGAAGGCGTAGGAGGCCTGGCTGTCTATGACGGCCTGCTGATTGTGAGTCTGCCCAAGATGAATCAACTCCTGTTGGTTGACGTCGTGCAGTCTCGGGTTGTGGGCACGTTTCCCATCCCCGATCCTAGGGGGCTCTTCGCGGATGGGAGTGGGAATCTGTTTGTGATCAGCCAAAAAAAACTCTTGAAGATATCTTTGCCGGACAAGTTACAAGCCGCTGAAGAACTTGGGAAACCGCAGGTCATCATCAAAGAGGGGCTTGAAGAGCCCCAGCAAGTAACGACGGACTCAAAGCGGAATATGTATATCAGCGATTGGGGCACCAGCAACCAGGTCAAAATCTTTTCGCTCGAAGGCAAATTTCTGGGTTCGATTGGAACTGCGGGGGTCCCGGCATCGGGTCCCTATGATCCCAAGCTGATGCACCATCCGAAGGGAATTACCATCGATAGCAGGAACCAGCTTTGGGTCGCGGAGGAAGACTTCCAGCCCAAACGAGTGAGCGTGTGGACCTTGGATGGGCGGCTATTGCGGGCCTTTTATGGACCCGCCACGTATGGCGGGGGCGGGAACCTCGATCCAAAAGATAAGAATCTTTTTTATTTGGATGGAATGACGTTCCGGCTGGATTGGACGAGTGGTCAAAGTAGTCTCACCACCATTCACTACCGGGCGAAACAGGGCGAGCCTGCGCTTGTCCCGGCGTTTCGCGGAGGCGATCAACTGCAGTCGTTCCAGGAGAAAGGCAGTCACAACAAGGGCACCGGCGCCAGCGAGAATCCGGACCTGGCCATCTATGTGGGAAACAACGAGTATTTCACGAACGCCTACAACTCGAATCCCTACACCGGCACGCCGATTGCGGGCCTGTGGATCAATAAGGGGGGAGTGGCAGTGCCAGTTGCTGCATTCGGAGGAGCCGATTCCTGGCAGGTGCTTCAGGATCCCGCGTTCAAATCCCGGCTGCCTGCATCTGCGGCCGGCAACGTTGGGAGTAAACCCCAGGATTTGTCAGGCTACACGTTCGTCTGGTCAGACCTGAATGGCAACGGTGTCGCCGAACCCGCGGAGGTTACGTTGGCTCCGGGAACGGTGCATACGGTCACCGTGTCCGCGAATCTCGAACTGGTGACCGATACAGCGATCAGCTATAAACCTGTTGGGTTCGCGAAAAATGGAGCGCCACTCTACGACCTGAGCAAATCCAAGATCCTTTGCCCACAGACCCAGAAAACCACATCGACGGGCGGCGGACAGGTGTTACCCGCAAGCGACGATTGGACGGTGCTTACCACCGGCCCAAAGCCGTTTGCTTCTGAATCCGTCGCCGGCGCCAAAGACGGCATCGCAAAATGGTCGTATCCAAGTTTGTGGCCCGGCCTCCACGCGTCGCACCATTCGCCAGTTCCTACATTCCCTGGAGAGCTGATTGGCACAACCCGACTGCTCGGTCCGTCGTTCCAGCTACGCAACGCAACGGGGATCGAGCTTTGGGCCATCAACGGCAACAAAGGAAACATCTACCTTTTTACGACCGATGGCCTATTTGTCGCAACGCTATTCCAGGACTCACGTTCGCCGGCCGCATCCTGGGCGCAGCGTAGCCAGGCGATCCGCGGAATGTCAGTCTCCGACCTGACGACGGGCGAGGAAAACTTCTGGCCTTCCATTACTCAGACCGCTGACGGCAATGTATATATAGTCACCAATTTTCCGGGCATCATACGGGTGGACGGGCTGGATACGATCCATCGGCTCGCTTCTTCGACGGTTCGTGTGACCCCCGAAATGCTCGAGCAATCACGGGCTTTCTTCGCGAGCGCGGAGCTTTCCCGGCAAGCGACAAACCAGGCCTCGGCCACGCTGCTCGTCCGAGTGAGTACAACGCCTATCGCGCTAGACGGAGATCTGTCGAATTGGGATCCGAAACAGTTTGTGATCATCGACGAGCGAGCCAAGCAAGTTGGAAATTGGGGACAGACCAAGGTACAGGCCCTGGCCGCTCTCAGGATAGCGGGAGACAGGCTCTACGCAGCGTTCAAGACCGGAGATGCTCAGGCCCTGGAGAACTCGGGCTCGTCGGTTCAGAACCTGTTCAAGACAGGGGGCGCCCTCGACGTGATGCTCGCCACCGATCCGAACTCGGATCCGCGGCGGAAATCTGCAGTGGCTGGAGACATTCGTCTGCTGGTATCGCTTGTAAAGGGCCAGCCGAAGGCCGTGTTATATCGTCCGGTTGCAACGACGGGATCAAGGAATAGTGCGCTATTTGAATCTCCGCTTCGCACATTAAAGTTCGACGACGTGGAAGATGTCAGCCAGTATGTGCGGCTGACAAAAGGCGCTTCGGCAGGTGACTTCGAGTTCTCGATTCCATTGGCAGTCCTGGGGCTGAAGCCAACCCCTGGAAGCACACTGCGAGGTGACGTTGGCCTTTTGCGGGGAGACGGACTGCGAACTACCCAGCGAGTGTACTGGTCTAACAAGGCGTCTGGCCTGGTCTCGGATGTTCCGAGCGAAGCTGAACTGACTCCTCAGCTCTGGGGGACCGTGAAATTCGTTTCGGATACCAGAGACCAAGGGCACTGATCGAAGCCGGAATCCCACAATATCGTGGCAGGAGAGACATGAGAAATCTCGTCATGATAACGCCATATGGTGCTCCGGGCACAAATGGCTTATCTGATCACGTCGATCAAATTGTGGCGGCGCTGGCGGAGCGGGATATACCGTCCATCGACAAAATCGGGGTTACCCGCTCGGCAAATGAGGTTGATATCTGTCGAGGCATCGTGATGCAAGGAGATTCGAGGGGATTGAACCATCTCCTTGATCGATATGTCACTCCTGACTGCACATTGGTTGTCCATTATGTGTGCTATGGGTATCAAAAGCGAGGGTGCCCGTTTTCGTTGATTCGGAGTTTGCGCTATCTTCGATCCTTGCGAAAGTTTCGCATGGTTTCCGTCTTTCACGAATTGTACGCATCAGGTCCGCCCTGGACCTCGACGTTTTACGTTGCCCCATTCCAGCGATTTCTGTTTCGTGCGCTGGCGAGTTTGTCAGATGAGGTTGTAACGAGTACACCCGCCTATAGGCGGACGTTGGAGTTACAAGGTAAGAGCGCCGGTGCCCACCCGGTCGTTTCGAACGTGGGCGAGCCCCTCAATCCCTGCGAACTCACAGAACGTCCTAATAGAGCTGTGGTATTTGGGCTGCCTCACTCGCGTCGTCCGCTGCTCGACTCGTGCATGCTGGCGCCTACACTTGAAAAGCTCGCGCTCGACGAGGTATTGGAGATCGGAGACTCCTGCGGCCAGCCGCCTGCAAATATCGGCAGGGTGCAATGGCATCAATGCGGAAGTCTCAGTGGAGAGAAAGTGAGCGAGTTGTTTCTTCAGAGTCGATTTGGCCTCTTGTATTATCCGCGTCATCTTCTGTCGAAGTCCGGAGTATTTGCGGCTTATGCTTCTCACCGTATGGTTCCAGTTCTCCTGGCCCAGCCGGGTTCACCAGTCGAGGAATTGACACCGCAAATACACTACTTGGATAGCCTAGACACTTGGCCGCTCGACACCGCGTCTCTGCAGGGGATTGCAGACGAATGCTGGCAATGGTATGTAAACACTCGCTCGTCGACTGTCTGTAAAGAACTCTATTTGGACTGGTGTCGAGACTAGCGAGGTTTGCGATTGTGGAGTTTTAGGAAGGATGCAGGCCGAGCAGCTAATCGCGAGCACCAGCAACCATAACCTGCGTTTCGCTGGGCGGTCGGGAAACGGGTGACATATGTTTGATACATCTGACATACAAAAATCGTTTTCGCCATCCGGCTCCGATGGGTTTCGCCATTTCCCTCTATTAGAAAGAATAAGCGGGCACTGCAGCCTGATTCGCAACGCTCGCAGATTTCGGATTCCTTTCACGCGCCGAGCTCACTTTCATGTGCCAGAAGCAATCAGAATCAATGGAGTAATGCACAAATTAGAATTCCCCGATGAGCGTGGAGTGACGAACGACTTCTTAGCTTGCTTTATTGAAGACGTGTATGGCCTGCGTGAACTAGGATTCGTCGCGAGAACCATCCTGGATATAGGAGCGAATGTCGGATTCTTTTCCGTGGCGGCCCGATCCTACTATCCGAATGCGCAGATTCATGCTTATGAGCCCAATCAGGCCATTATTTGGGCTCTCGCGAATCAATCCACGTTGGCCGGCTTCCAATACTTTTCTGAAGCAATAGGCTCTCGTGCGGGTAGAGTCGCAATAATAGAGAGTGGAGATAGTAACCAGGCTCGGACGAGTGTTTCCGAGGAAGGAACAACAAAGCAAGTAGCCCTAGAAGAGGCAATCGATAGAATAGGCGGTCTTGTAGATCTGGCAAAGATCGACTGTGAGGGGGCAGAGTGGGACCTATTTCAGGCGTCTAAGTGCTGGAAGAAAATGCTCCACGTCAGGATGGAATACCATTTGTGGGGTCAGCATAGTTTTTCTGAGGTTTCGGAAAACTTGACCCGCTTGGGGTTCAAGATCGTTCGGCATTTACCCAGTTCAGAATGGGGCCTCGTATGGGCAGTCAACCAGTCGTTGTCGTCGCCCTCGTCCGGTTAACCCGCTGCGAGACAAGCCACCAAACCTGATATATGACTCGAATATTCGTGACCGGTGGTTCCGGCTTTATCGGGACCAATCTAGTCCAATGCCTGCTCGATAGCGGTTGCAAAGTGCTGAATTTCGACCACAAAGCGCCTCTTAACCGCAATCACGCGGCGTGTCACCAGGGGGGTGAGATCCTCGACTCCGAAGGACTGGAGTCGGCGCTGCAATCATTCCAGGCCGAGTTGGTGGTGCACCTCGCGAGCCGCTGCGACCTCGACGGTTCCTCGCTGGCAGACTATACCGCCAACACCACAGGCGTGCGCAACATCATCTCGGCGATTCGCCGCGCCAGAAGCGTAAAGCGTGCGATCTTTGCCTCCTCGCGATACGTACACCCCACCGCAAACCAGCCTCGGGGCGATACCGAGTATGCTCCGTTTACGTTTTACGGCGCCAGCAAAGCCGAGGGCGAGAAGATCGTGCGCGCCAGCGGTCTTGAGATACCTTGGGTCCTGATTCGGCCAACCTCGATATGGGGTCCCTGGTTTGGAATTCCCTATCGAGGGTTCTTCGATGTTGTACGCAAAGGCCTGTACGTACATCCTCGAGGAGAGCAGCTTTATAAGACCTATGGATATGTGGGGAATGTGGTTCATCAGATCAAACAACTCCTGTTTGTTCCCGCGGAGCGCGTGCATGGCCATGTGTTTTATGTCGCGGACTATCAGCCAATCGAAATCAGGAGGATGGCAGAATCCATTCGGGAAGCCTTCGGCGCGCCAGCAGTTCGAGATGTGCCTATTACGCTTCTTCGCACGCTTGCTAAAGCTGGAGACGGGGCCAAGAAGTTGGGATGGAACAATCCGCCCTTGACCTCTTTTCGCCTAAGCAATCTGCGCACGCAAATGGTATACGACATGTCCACCACGCAAGCCATTGCCGGGCCATGCCCGTACACGATGCAGGAAGGGGTTCGAGCCACCGTCGACTGGATCAAACAACATGGGTGAGATCAAACGCTATCAGGACTTGAGCCGGTTTCGGATGCCGGCTAAGTTCCGCGGTCGTTCTCCTGTAACCGTTCAAATGTGGTGGATTTTACAAGCTACCCTGTTTCGCTGGTCACCTCAGGCCTTGTACTTCTGGCGCAACTTCCTCCTGAGACTCTTCGGAGCAAAGCTTGGCAAATCCGTCCAGTTTCGCCCGACGGTTCGAGTTACTTATCCGTGGAAGTTGAGGGTTGGGAACAATGTCTGGATCGGAGACGACTGCGTCTTTTACAATTTGGGCGAAATTATCGTTGGCTCGAACGTCGCGATTGCACACGACGTATATTTCTGCACGGGGCTTCACGACTACACCAAGGTTGATTTTCCCATCGAGCAAAAGCCTATCCATATTGAAGATGAGGTGTGGCTTCCGAACGATATCTTCATTGGTCCCGGTGTAACGATCGGGCGTGGCACAATCGTCGGGGCGCGCAGCACTGTTCTCAGAGATTTGCCCCCAGGTATGATTTGCTACGGGTATCCGGCCAAACCCATAAGACCTCGCGAGGTCAGGGAACATTAAGAATGTAGCTTCGTCGACCGACGACGACCTCTGGCGTACTTTTAACTTGCGGACAATCCATGCTCGTATATCGCAGGGGGACACACTATGAATGGGCTGAAGCGTGAGCGCTACGTCACCGCATCGACTGACGTTATCGACCAATCCGCAGTCCGAGAACAGCCAACTGGAGCCGTATCTGCAAGACCCAAGAAAAGCGAAGGGGTGCTCACGGACGCGAATCGCCTTACGGCCGAGATCAAGTCCCTGAGTTCCGACTATCGGTCAGCAAAGCCGTTTCCACATTTGGTTCTCGACAATCTGTTTTCAGACGACCTACTCGACCGCGTCGTCCTCGAAATGCCACCCCCAGGCCACCCAAACTGGGTCCGGCACGACGATGAGCACATGAGGCAATTCAATCTGCGCTCTGCCGTGGTTCTCGGAGATGCCGGTTTTCAACTGGTTGCGTTCCTGCATTCCGCAAAGTTTCTTTGCTTTCTATCGGAGGTCACGGGGATATGGGAGTTGTTGCCCGACCCCTACTTGCAGGGAGGTGGGTACCATCTGATTCCGCGGGGCGGAAAGTTCGATGTCCACGTCGACCGCAACGTGGCTTACTCGACCGGTTTGGTCAGGCGTCTCTCTCTTCTGATTTATTTCAACAAGGACTGGAAACACGAATACGGCGGGCAGTTGGAACTGTGGAGCAAGGACGGAAGCCGCCGAGAAGTCAGCATTGAACCGGTTTTCAATCGCACGACAATCTTCGAGATCACCGACGAAAACTATCATGGTGTGCCGTCAGTGGTGCGATGCCCCCAAGGGCGCAGCCGGAACTGTTTCGTCACGTACTACCATACCGCGGCGATTCGCGGAACCAAAGGAATAGAGGCCCACACGTCAATTTATGCGCCGAGATCCTACGGTCAGAGGGCGCCCAGATTTCGGCAATTCCTTAAGGATTTGGTTCCGCCACTTCTGCTGCGAGGCGTGCGGAAGTTACGTTCGTCGCGGTGAGAATCTCAATCCGGAGTTTTGGCTTGCAAATAACACTCAGGTTGAAGTGAATGCAATGGAGAACCAATTCGTACGAATCTGTTTCTCGGGTATTTGTACGGCGAGATCGGCATGCCAGTGACGTTGGATCGTATTGAAGGTCATACTTTCGTCAAGACCTGGCTCGAGAATGGCGGTAGCGTCGTCGATCTTGGGATGAATCAAGGAAACTTCGCGCGAGCGATCCGGAAGCAATACAATTGCAACGTGGTCGGTGTGGAAGCGAATCCTTTCCTGGCCGAGGCGCTCAACGAGCCTGGCTCCCCCCAATGCTTTAACCTGGCAATCTCCGCTCAGAAAGGCCCTGTCCGCTTCTTCATCGACCCAAGAAATTCCGAGGCGGGTTCCCTGACAACCGTCAATGAACGCTCCGCCCGACCGATTGAGGTCGAGGGCATTCCATTTGCAGAGTTTTACGCGGCCCGAGGCACAAAAGATGTTGATCTTTTGAAGATCGACATTGAAGGCGCAGAGATCGATCTGTTCAATGGTGTGGAACCGTCCGTTTTTGCGCATACGAAGCAGATCTGTGTTGAATTTCATTCGTTCCTGCACCCGGAACATCTTCCGGCGATACGCCGCATCATTGCCCGGATGCAGGCGGAGGGTTTCTATTGCTGCGATTTCTCGACAAAATATGTTGACGTCCTCTTTCTCAACCGCAAGCTAGGACACATTTCCAAGATGGACGAAGCGCAAATCATCGTTCATAAATACGTCACGGGGGCGAAGCGGCGTGTTCACAACTTCTGCGCATGAGGTGCGGTCGCCGTGGGCGCACTTTGCAGGTGATTTTCTTATATTTGTGCCATGGCGCATCGAGCGTTGACAGCAAATCCATCGATTAACTCGATGTTGCTGGTCGAGGATGTTGGAGTCGATACTCGCGGAAGAGACGGCTACGGAGCTCCTTGAAACCTGAGCACTCCGCGGCCGACGAAATACGGCAGACCGTCGCACAAAACCTCAAAAATTCATGTCCGGGCAAGCTAGGGGGTGATATCTCCCGCGCGGAATCACAAACCAGCGGGTATGCGGTCTAACAAGCGGGCCGAATTGGTTCCCAGTGAGGCAGAACCAGTGCCCCGCACTTTGGGGAAGGATTAGGTCCGTTTTGTGTTCTCGAACTCACAAATCGTAGCAACTTGGACTGACTGCCAGGTTTTAAACTCTGCATCCTGCAAGGCTTAACCTAGGTCCTTCCTTGTTCAGCTCCAGCGCGTCCCGTAAAAGGCGTGGAAGGGCGGCACAAAATGTCATTAGAAGAGTTACGCCCGCGGACCCAGTTTCTGGAAGGTTCAAGATTGCCTCGATCGCTCAGTCGAGCGGCTTCTGCACATCTTGATCTGATTCGCGCCGTGGCGGCTTGGTTGGTCATGTGGGGACATCTACGGAATTTATTCTTCGTTGACTTCGAGAACGTTGAGCACGGCAGTCGCTTGGTTAAGGTCGTCTACCTTCTCACGGGATTTGGCCACCAGGCCGTAGTGGTCTTTTTTGTCTTGAGTGGCTTCCTCATTTCGGGCACCATAATCAAGAGATTTGTGTCTGGAGGGTGGTCATGGCGAGGATACGCAATCGATCGCCTGACTAGGCTTTACGTTGTCTTGATCCCAGGGCTTCTGTTTGGACTGCTGTGGGACAAGACAGGCTCCGCCATCTTTGCCTCAACGGGTCTCTATTCGCAACCGCTGGCCGGTTTCGGTTCTTCCATTGTGCAGAGCCGGATATCGTTTCGGGCTTTTGTCGGCACTTTGGCCTTCCTTCAAACTCTGGCCTCTCCTGTGTTCGGTTCGAATGGCCCGCTGTGGAGTCTGGCCAATGAATTCTGGTATTACGCTCTCTTTCCGGTGGGATTGGCTGCTTTGGTGGCCTGGACGAAACGCCGCATTCGACAGGCTGTCCTGCTTTCAGTTCTTGCCATGGCTATCGCAGAGTTCGTGAAAACACCAATACTACCGGGGTTTTTGGTCTGGATGGCAGGATGCGCTCTGATCGTCGTTTACTCGAGATTTGACCTACGGAAGGGATTTTGGTTGATCACATATCTTCTGATTGCATCAACTGCAGTGTTTGCTTGTCTTGTAGCCTCGCGAACCAGAAACTCGGGCGCACTTGCCAGTGACATTGCCCTAGGGGTCACGTTCAGCGTTTTTCTTTTCGGTATCCTACAGATTGAACCCAGAAGGCATCAAGAGAGCTATGCAAAGGTGGCCCATTTGTTGGCAGCCTTTTCATACAGCCTCTACGTGTTGCATTTTCCTCTGCTCCTTTTCGTCAGGGCGTGGCTCGTACCCTCGCTAAGGTGGCAACCTAACATACCGCATTTGTTCTGCGGTTTGATGATCGGCACGGTTACGCTCCTTTTCGCTTGGAGCGTATCTATTTTTACAGAGAAGAAAACCGCCACAGTGCGGGCCTGGATCGATGGTGTAGTCCCGCGTTATGCCAAAGCCAGCGCCGGCCAGCAAACCGCCTATGCCACTGGGCGAGCGGGCGCTCTCAAATCTTAGGCGAGGTCGCTCAAACCGACTGCCTAGTAGGAGGCAACTCTAATAACCGTGGTGGGGGATTAGCAAGAGCTTTCGATTGACCGCAGAGTGCTCTACGGCAACGAGCGCCCGTCGTAAACTGTTTCCGGGGTAAGGGCCGGTGCTCTTGATCCAGTCGGTACTACGGAACGTTCTCTCCCGAGATCGAGAATGGACCTGTCGGAGTCGCATACGCCCCCTCATATTCGAAGGGATCAGTTCCATTTATACCCATGCCGAAGACGGAGGGGGGATTCGCGACGCCGTAGAAGATCACGGGACCGTAGCGATACCCCTTAATATTCTTGTCACCGTAGTCTGCGATGTTGATCAGATCCGACTGAGTTTGGTGATTATCGTTGTCTTCAACCGAGATCGGATCAACCAGCCGTGAATCTGCAAGCGTACGAATGACCAAAGGAGCACCATTTGAGAGATCAATCCATTTGATTGTCTTATCGCCGCGCGAGAGCGCGATGTATTGATACCGTACCGCACCGTTGACCGTGTCATTGTGCAGCCAGTGTTTCATGTGGGCGATGCGAGTGATGTTCGGTCCGACACTCAGACTGTAGATTTCCTTGGCATTCGCTCCGGTTCCAGTTCCGGTCTGCAATCCATCTGTATTCCACACATGCAGCTGCCCATCTTCAGTTGCGATAAGAGCACGATTGTCCGGATAAAGAGAAGCACTGATAGCCGTTACTTGGTTATTGTATTCAATCGACTTCGCGATGGTTGGAGTCTCGCCGGGCCGTTCCGCGAATGTTGGCGGCCATTGGTTTCGCCCAATACCAATATTGGCTACATTCTCCCGAAACTGAGTCCATGAGGTAAACATCCCATCGCTAACCATTTGGAACAGCGGAGAGAGATCCAGCAACAGCACCTTGCGTTCATATCGAGAGGCAACTAACGCGAATCCTCTCGTGTCATACAGGTTCGCGCACAAACCGGCGGCGAAACATTGCCAGTTCGATTCGTCGGAAAGCGGGAAATATCCCGGCACCTTGTTGCCCGGCATCAGCAACCCAGGGTGAAAAACCCAATTCCCAACCGCCTCAATCGCAGTCGGCGCGATCATCCCAGGCAACTCGATGATGCCTAGCAGTTTGTTAAAGACGGGAAGACTGTAATTTCGGAATCCTGGGTATGTCTCAGTCCATTCGTATCCCCAAAACTTCCCCGGGGGCTTCGAGCTGCCCATGGCGAGAACCGCTAGCTCCCCTTTGTAGGTATCCGTGTTCCATCCTGTTATCAAAAGGAATTCTCCATTGTTCGTCACGCTAGCGGCGGTCGGGCTGAAGTTAGCTGGAAGTGGTCGAAAATAATAGAAATCCTCTCCCGAATTCGCGGCTTCGCCGCAAGCAATCTGGCCGCTCTGGAACACCATGTAGCTGCAACCCGCCCACTCGCTCGCGCCATAGGCTCGCACAACTTCCACTGGCTTCTCAGGGACTCCATAAGGATCTAAGCGCTGGACCAGGTCAGGTCGGAGCGTGATCGTAGGATGCCCATCATATCCCCCTCCCACCGCCCAATAGAGCTGGGGCTGACCTGCCCACGCACAATGATCTTTTCGTAAGGTTAGGATACCGTCGACCCCGGGCACACTGGCAGGAACTGTTGGATCAGTAATATATCCTACTTGTGCATAGTTACTATTGAACTGAGAATCCAGCGCCGCACAAGGAGTTCCGAGCGAATAGTAAGAGCCGTCATACTTATTCGCAGGGCTAATGTATTTTATGCTAGGTGCCTGCCACCAAGTTGGGGCTGCGACTCCAGTGTGATAAGCGGTCCACGGCTTCCCAAATCTCTCTGGAATCATCGCACTGGTTCCATATTGCTTTGCGAGACTTACGTAAGCATCGTTGTCGAAATTGCCCCTACCATCGAAGATCCCGGCTGGATCTGGGGAAGGAACTTGCGAGGCATCGGCCGCTGCCGGATCGACTGGCGCCGTGACTTGAAGGTTGACAGGCGCACTCGAATTGGCAGATCCCAGTGCCGGATTTGTCAAAGAAACTTGCACGCTGCCGACCTGTGCCTTGGTAGCTGTACCGATCGCAGTGAGTCGGGACGAGGAATTGAAGCTAGTCTGCAGCGCCTGCCCAGCAAATAGGACTTGGGCGCCTCTCACGAATTTCTGGCCGTTGATGGTGAGCGTAAAGTTTCCCACAGACACTGGGTTCGGCGAGATCGAGCTGACAACCGGGATCGGATTGTTTAACGTGACAAATACCGTCGCCGAGACCGAAGGAATGGCAGCACTGGTGGTGGTCACTTTCACAAAGTTCGGACTGGGAGGCATTGCAGGTGCGATGTAGACACCTGCAGAGCTGATAGTCCCCAGCGTCGCGTTCCCGCCGACCACACCATTTACTGACCACCTCATCACGGAGTTGCTCGTGCCCTGAATTTTCGTTGTAAATTGCTGAGTGTCTCCGGCCCGAAGCTGCGCTGTGGCTGGAATGATTGTGATCGAGGACAGCGAAGAGGTTTGGGACGAGGATGTGTTTCCTCCATTTACAGCAGCGCAACCGGAGAGACAAGAGAGGGCGCAAAGCAGCGCTAGGCAGGTTACCGACGGGTGGGAGAAACTTCTCCTTATCAAGCGAACTACCTCGCTAAGTCTGCCCAGAATCGTGCAGGTCTCAAGCCTAGAGTGATAGGCGATTTGAAGCCAGGTCACCAATGGCCAGGGGCAGGAAAGCGTTTGGACAACGGCGCTAGGCGCCGACGCGCCTTGGTGGTGGGTCTTACGACCGTGCCGTCCGACTGGCGTATTCTGAGGGGGCCATTCAGGTCGAACGGTGCAACTAGGCTTAATTCGTCATCCGCGCCCTGTTGACTGCGCAGCTGCTTATGGTGGACCTGACGCAAGTGCGGTTGCTTCGCTCGGATTCGGTTCACGAAGCCTTCTCGGCCACTTCGTACAGGAACGACTGCCGTTGTTCGCCAGGAAGAAATTTGAAGAACCGTGACATGGACTGCAGAAGTGCGGTTGGGTCGTGGTGATCGAGGTCCCGCCAGAAAGTCCGCACAGATCACCTCCAGGCAGTAGCCTCGTGACTTGTCGGTGCCCAGCATCAAAGCTGCAGTCTCAATTGCTTGCTCGACCACTCGGATCTGGGTCTTGCACATCTTGAAGTAGATAATCTCCCACGGTTCAGCCTCCCGCCCCGTTAGCTCTTCTCTGCTTCTAGCTTGAACTGATCCTTCGGCAATAGGCGCGCTTTGTGCAGCCAGGTTGCACAATCGAACCCGGGCCTATCCCTCCTGGCCACTTTCGCCAACTCCAGTCCTTTCGTCCATCCCACTTCCCTCAGCTCCTTTCTGGCCTGCTGCGGCAGGTGCTCAAGGATCGACATGAGGGTAGTAGGCCTTCCGCCTGGACTCCGGGAACCGCCTGGCCACTCGCTCTTGCTGCTGATCGTGGTACCGGGATCAATGTCCCCGCCACGGGCTTTGGGTACGCTAAGCTCTTCTCGGTCGGGATCCCCAGCCCCGTCAGTATGCAATGCCACGCAGGTCTTTGAGTACCGAGCTCTTCCATGACTTAGCGACGGCTACGGTATTCACAGTAGGACAAATCCGCCCTGTAGGTCGCAGAAACTGCACGCATCCGGCTTCTGTTTTCGCGCGCAATTCGCTACAAACCAGCCTTTTTTCATTGGCACGCCGCGTGCTCAGGTATCTTTGCATGTTGGGTCTTGAGGCGAATGAATCTGGAGACTCCACGAACGCTTCTGGTAATAGCCTGTTTGACCCCGGGCCTGTGCTGTGTAGCCATTGCTCAGCCAAGCGGCAGGCCGGAAGTGCCATCCCTCTCCTCTATCGTTCAGGGAATGGAAAAAGCTCAGTCCGAAGTTCGGGCGCAAACTCCTTATCAGGTAATTCGTGAGTACCGCTTGTTTGGCGCAACGAATTCCGGTGCTAATGCCGACGTGGTAGCGCAACTGGACTTCAAGCCCCCGACGGGTCGGGATTACAGGATTCAAGAGTGGTCAGGCAGCACGCGAGGAAAACAAATCGTGCAGCGGGTCCTCGATCATGAGACGGAAGTGAGCAAGGGCAATCAAGCTCGAACCCAGGTTACGAGTGACAATTACGACTTCGCCCTGGTGGGCGAAGCTATCTTCGATGGTCGGCCCTGTTACGTACTTGGACTCAAGCCCAAGAGGAAACAGAAAGAATTGGTTTCAGGGAATGCTTGGGTGGATAAGCGCTCGTTTTTCATCCTCCACATTGAAGGAGAGAGTTCAAAAACGCCTTCATGGTGGCTAAAAAGCGTTCGAGTCAAAATGTCCTTTGGCGATTTTTCCGGAGTGTGGCTGCAAACCAGCATGGAAGCCGTAGCTGATGTACGCCTTCTTGGCTTTCATACTTTGACATCGCGCATTCTGGATTACCGTGGTAGCGATATGTCTGCATCCACAGAGCTCGCTCCAGCCCGCATTCAAATGCGATCCCAAGATCCCGGACATTGAAGTCGACTTTCCGCGTGCGGCCAATTCAGCCCTGGGCCAATCCGTACTTATCTCGATTTGCGCTTAACGAGCGCAGTCTGATCACTCCGGTTTTCTTCAACTCGAAAACCCAATTCCGTCGTCTGGATCACTCTGCCAACCGATAGTTTGGCTGCCCAACAACGTGAGGCACATTGAACCGTTTTCCCCCGGCCCGGCGCCCACCATCAGCATTCAATGTGGTAAACCTCAACCCCGAGCAATCCTGGCAGGAGATGGTTAGACGCGATCTATCAGAACATTCGAGCTTCAAGTGGTAAGCGTATCCCGCCGATGCCGTCTACACGGCGGTGCTCGTGCCGGACCTCGCATCCTCGAAGGGCTGGCGTGGTCGCACCGGGCGCGCTCGAAACAGGGGCTCTACTCTACCAGGGCCCTGGCGGAGACCTGCTGGCCCCAGAGTCGAGAGCTCTTGAAACAGATGCAAGCCGGCTGAAGCTGCGGCTTCACGGTGCATGGGGTTATCCGACGGTCTTCTTCTAGCCAAAGAAGCGGCCCACAAACGAAAACGCCCCAGACTCGGTTAAGTCATGGGACGCTCGTCGAACAGCCCTCCCCCGAAGTCTGCTCACAACCAGCCTAGGGGTAGGGCGGTGGCATGTAAATGGCTCGAAAGGGCTACTCTGGAAAAACCGCAACAAGCCCTGAGAAGAGCCAGCAGGTCACACCCATTTTGGAATGGCCCCGGGTGCAGCGCTCTCTAAGGACTAAAAGGATTATCCAGCAGAGAACCTTGCCCGGCGAAACGGAAGACCTCTGCTGAGCTGCGGCGGCCTCAGTTGAAATTCAATCCGATTCTTTTCGACTCTTTTTTCGGGCCCGCGTTCGCGCCAAAGCTTGCTTGACGCGCTTTGTCTCCCGCGGCTTCAGGCAGTAGGAGACAAAAACTGTTCGAGTGTTTCCGCCTGCTCGGCCTTTTCGGCCAACTCAATCAGCCATTTCCGGAAATCGCTCACGTCAAGCACACGGGCACCAGTCGAGAGCCGCGCTTCCGATACCTGTGCTGCGATAGCCCGAAGCAATTGAGCGTAGTCCTTCATGCCAGTCGCCCAGACTTGCTGCGTGTTTCAGTTTCGTTCGTCAGATGAACAGGACTCTCTGGACACTCAGCGCATACCTTCGCCAGCCTGAGGAAACTCGGACGGCGTTATACGGATGTTGCAAATGAAGCAGGTTTGGAAGCTCTATCGCTCTCCCAGATGTCGTATGAGCTTTCTTGGATGAGTTGAGCCGTCTGCGGTGTTGGTGTTCAGGCATCAAAAAAAGTGATTAGAGGCATCGAGAAAAGCCATTAACCGAGTGTGACTGACTAAGGGTGGCTGAGATAGCCCCTGTCCGTAAAATGCGGGCCATTCTCGATCTGCTTCACGATTCCGACTTGCATGTCGTACATGACCAGCTCGGGGGACGGCAGGATAAAAATGCATGTATCCGCCACCGCCCCTCGGACGAGCGACGGGTTCTTGTGCGGTTGAAGAAAGTGATGTGCCGGCGTCCGCGTCATGGCAACCGAAGATTCACGATCTCCGAAGATCATTTCGACACGTCTATTGCTTCGGCGGAGGCTGATTCGGATTTTGTTTCTTCCTGCCGAAAATATCGAGGATCTGGTTTACAGGATTCGGTTGCTGTTGCGTGTTCGGCTTCTGGCCTTGATCGGAATTCGTGTTCTTTTGCCCCAGCAAGTTTCCCAGAATGCCGGAGGCCCCACCCAGCGGATTGTCCGTACTGGGCATCAAGTTCTTCAATTTCATTTGGGCGATCTTCTGAACGTTCGGTCGGAACAGAGGATGCTGGAAAGTGCCGGTGACCGTCGCCGGTATCACGATCTCGCCCTGATTATTGGCCAGCGCGGTGTTCATGTATCCGCCGATGCCGGGTCCGCCAATCTGCTGGCTGAAGCCCTTTGACAGCACCCCCGTCAGGTCAAGATTGAGTGCCTGACTCACCAGGTTCGCACTGCCGGCAATACCAACGTTCGCCACGTCGAGCAGCGCCTGCAGATTATTGGTCTGCGCCATTCCATTCCGCACCACGACATTGCCCGTCATTTTAAGGATATTGGTGTAGCCCTGGTCTTTTTGCAGCGATTGTGCGGAATTCAGGAACTGCCCAATACTGGCCAACTGGTGGCCGATATCGACGCCCGAGTAACGGACGTTGTTGAAGTTCAGATTCACGTTGCCGTTCAAGGCTTTCATGATTTCGTCCGACGTGATCGACTGCAGCGGCCCCGCGGCATGCATGTCCAGGCTGAGCGTCCCGGCGCCGCTCAGTTTGTCCAACCCGCTTAAACCATACGCTTTTGCCATCGCCAGGATTGCCGGAAGCTCGGCCTGCGGCGCTTTCAGCGTGGCGTCAACCAGTGGAATCTTTGACGCGTAGCTTCGCAACGAGAATTGTGTGTTCACGGTTGTTCCGCCTGAGACAACCGGAAAATTGTCGGAGCGAATCTCGTCCGGCGTAAGAACCAGGTTTACCGCTTTGACCTGTACCGGCTGCGGAATGTCTTTGCCTGAGGC
>Ga0207116_10008_pt1 | contig 62775 bp, 58 predicted proteins | sample Alteio_BWMinHeat_44_FD_153550 | JGI IMG/M metagenome (GOLD analysis project Ga0207116, IMG submission 153550) | Enriched cells from forest soil in Barre Woods Harvard Forest LTER site, Petersham, Massachusetts, United States -... | ecosystem: Environmental > Terrestrial > Soil > Temperate forest >... | reverse complement strand
CCGCGCCCGGACCCGTTGCCTGGAACTAGTGTCTATTACCGCTACCAAAAAAGAACGTGCATTTCTTATAATCCGATATGCTTTTGCTGAGCTGTTCCAATCTCACACGCGGTTACCATGACGTGCCGCTGTTCGAAGACGTTGCCTTCGAGCTTTACGCCGGGCAACGGGTAGGTCTGGTCGGCCCCAACGGGGCAGGGAAGACGACCCTGCTCCGTCTCTTGGCCGGCCTGGACACTCCCGATAAAGGTGAAGTTCGGCTTCATGCGGGGGCGCGTGCCGCCCTGGTGAGGCAAAATCCCGAGTTTGCGTCCGGCCGGTCGGTGTTTGACGAAGCACGGAGTGCCTTGGAGGAGCTGGTTGCCGCCCATGACGACATGATTCACACCGCCGAGGCCCTGGCCAGGGCCACGGACGAACGCGAGCGCAAAACCCTCGTGCAGCGCTACGAACGTCTCAACGAGATGCTCCGCCATCATGACGCGTACAATGTCGATCATCGTGTCGAGCACGTGCTGGACGGCCTGGGTCTTACGTCAGCAGACTACGAACGCCCGGTGGAGACGCTCAGCGGTGGCCAGCAGAGCCGGCTCATGCTGGTCAAGCTGCTGCTGGCAGCCCCGGACGTCATGCTCCTGGACGAGCCGAGCAATCATCTCGATATCGAAGCCACTCGCTGGCTGGAGGATTATCTCACTCGTCAGCCGGAGGCCATGCTCATCGTCAGCCACGACCGGTATTTTCTGGACCGGGTCGTAACCAAGATTTTTGAGCTCCATGACGGGGCGATCGAAAGTTACCCGGGCAATTACCAGGCCTACTGGCGTCTCCACCGGGAGCGATACGAGCAACGCCTCGCGGCCTGGCAATCGCAAAAAGAGTACATCGAGAAGCAGGAAGAGTACATCCGGCGAGTTCATTATGGCCAACTAGCCCGGCAAGCGCAATCGCGGCGAAAAGCGCTGGACAAACTGGAGCGGGTCGAAAGACCCCGGCTGATTTCCGGTCCGCACATGCACTTCGGTCAGGTCCGCCGTTCGGGCGACATCGTTCTTGACGGCCGGGACTTGAGCAAGAGCTACGATCGCCCTCTGTTTCAAGGGCTCACATTCGCTCTCAAGAGGGGCCAGCGGCTGGGGATCATGGGAGCCAACGGCAGCGGCAAAACGACGTTGTTGCGCGTCCTCATGGGGCAGGAGCCACCGGACTCCGGCACAGTCGAAGCCGGCCATCTGGTGGAGTTCGGCTATTACGATCAGCACCTGAAGGTGCTTGCGGAAGACAAACCCGTTCTGCGGGCCGCCTGGCCCGAAGGAGATCCCGATGCCAACGAACAGGCCATGCGTGATCTCCTGGGACGTTTCGGCCTGGTGGGCGATCAGGTCGATCAACCGGTGAGCAGTCTCAGCGGCGGCGAGCGCAGCCGTGTGGCCCTGGCAAGGCTCGTCGCCGGCGGGGCGAACGTCCTGGTGCTGGACGAGCCTACTAACCACCTGGACTTGTGGGCTTGCGAGGCGCTCGAACAGGCCCTCCTTGAATTCGAGGGCACTACCATTGTCGTCAGCCACGACCGGTACTTTCTCAATCGCGTCGTGGACATCCTCGTAGTCTTGGAGGGAAATGGCCGGGCCAGCGTGATCCACGGCAACTATGACACGTATGAACGGATGCGTGGTTTGCAAGAAACCGAGCCCGTGGCGGATAGGAGCAAGAGTCCGGCGCCGGTGAAAGCGGTTGCCACGAGCTCTCAATCGCCTGGCAAACGCAAGCGGCGATTTCCTTATCGCAAACTGGACGAGCTGGAGGCCGAGATCACCCTTGCGGAAACGCGCCTGCGGGACCTGGAGAAGCTGCTGGCGTCCCCCGATCTTTATCGTGACGGTCCCCGCGTGAAGGAGACCATGCAAGCCTTTGAGGATACCAAGGCATCGCTCGCACACCTGTACGAACACTGGGAAGAAGCGGTGGAGCTAAACTAATTGAGCGGAAAGCAGCCCCGGATCATTTTTAGCCGTTGACGATCTGTCGAGGGCAAATAGAGTGCCCTTGCGCCGGGAGCTTGGCCAGGAAACCAGGCCCTCTCCCAGGCTCGCTGACATGATGCAAGCAGGAGAATTTGACGATACTCAACTTATTCCTCAGGTGAGGGCACTGTAATGCGCGGTGGCATATTGCTGGAGCATTTGCGGAGGTTCACGCCCTTGGATGAGCTTCCGGAATCGACCACGGTAGATTTTCCCGAGATCTTGCCCGCGGTGTACGCGCGGGACGAAGAAGAGGCCGAGGACGAGGATGAAGAAGACGAGGACGAAGAAGACGAAAAGGAGGATAAAGACCTCGAGGATGAGGACCTTGATGAAGATCTTGACGACGAAGACTTCGACGATGAAGATTTCGACGACGAAGACCTCGACGAGGATTTCGACGACGAGGACTTCGAAGATGAGGATTTTGATGAAGAAGATGAGGACGAGGACGAAGAGGATGAAGATGTGGCAGAAGAAGGGGGGGAGGAGAGCTAGAATGGAAGAGGCGATGCACACCATCGTGGGACAACCGGCGCGATTATTCAGAGAGAGTGCATGCTGCAGCAGATCGTGACCTGGATGCGCATCGAGTCCCGTCTGCGAGAGCGGCGCGGACGCTGGGCGCGCTGGCTGGGGCGGAACTGGGCGCGGTGGACCTATGCGGTCCGCGTGGAACCCACCTGGCTTGAGGTCAATCAGTACCAGATCCCCATTCCCGAACTGCCGGCCGCCTTTTCCGGATTGCGGCTGGTGCAGATGTCGGACTTTCATTGCGGCCGGCAGGTGACTCCCACCTACCTGGCCGAGTCGGTGGAGCTCGCGCAGGCCCAGCGCCCGGACGCCATCCTCCTCACGGGCGATTTCATCCACAAGGGATTTCGGCATATCGATGCGGTGACGCGGGTGCTGGCCAAGCTGCACGCCCCCCTGGGCGTCTTCGCGGTGCTTGGAAATCACGATTTCTCGGTCCGTAACTCGCTCGGGGTCCGCCGTTATCCACGATTACACCAGGCCGTGGCCGATGCCCTGACGGCAAAGGGCATTCGCGTGCTGCACAACGAGGCCGTCACGCTGGCGCGCGGCAGCTCCCGCATCCACCTGATCGGTGTGGCTGATCTGTGGAGCCGGGTGTGCGATCTGGACAAGGCTTTTCATCGCCTCAGTCCCTCGGTGCCCCGCATTGTGCTCGCGCATAACCCGAGGACCATCGAGCACCTGAACGGACACCGTTGCGATTTGATGCTCAGCGGGCATACTCATGGCGGGCAAGTGAACCTGCCGAAGCTGGGCCGCATTACGTTGACGGCCAAAAACAAGCGCTTCGCCGCCGGCATGTATTACCACGGTGATTCCCTGCTCTACGTGAACAAGGGAGTGGGTTTCGGCATCCGCATTCGTTATGGCGTTCGCCCGGAAGTCGCGGTCATGATTCTCAAGCCCGGACCCCGCGGACATCTCAAGCCCGGACAGGTGCACCCTCACCATCTGTAGATTGACGAGCCGCGGCCCGATTCAACTTTGCATCTCCGTCAGGACCTGTTTATAATCAAACGGCGAAGCGCGGCTTGAAACAATTGACGCGGCTTCACAGCCTCCGATATACTGAGTTCACTTGCGGCGGCATCCTGCGTGGTTGGGTGGAGCAAGGCTAGATTTCTCTCGCTGGGAGTACCCATGGCACACCAGGGCAAGCAATCCAAGGAAGAAGCACAGGCGACGGCGGCTGCCAGTACACTGGCTCGCGCCCCCGAGCAGAGCCAGCTTGATTTCGAGCTGGAGTTCTTCAGCCGCATCCTCGAACGGCACCCCGATTTTGTCGATGTTCTTCGCGTGCAAGGCAACAATCTTACGCTCAAGGGGCGTTTCGCCGAGGGCCTTCAGATCGATAGGCGGCTGGTGAGCCTCCGGCCGCAGGACCCCCTGGCCCATTACAACCTGGCGTGCAGTTACGCCCTGCTCAAGAAGCCGGAGCAAGCCCTGAAGACTCTCCGTCGAGCCGTGGAACTGGGCTACCGCGATTTTCGTTACATGCGCGAAGACCGCGACCTGGATTCCATCCGGCACGATCCGCGTTTCCGGCAATTGCTCAGAGAATTCGAAGCTCGCTAGTGGCTCGATGGAACCACCACTTCAAGGCACGGGCGTCCTGTTTACGGATCCCTCGGCGAACAGGGCACGTGACACGTTTGCCGCCAAGCCGCGTCTCCTCCACGACAAAAGAACGACTGTCCCCGAAGCCGTTCGGCAACTCGTTCATGCCGGCGACTATCTCGGTATAGGCGGTTTCGGCAGCGTCCGCATTCCTACCGCCGTTCTGCATGAAATTCTCCGCCAGGGTAAGCAGGACCTGGGGCTGGCGGGACATACCGCCACTCATGATTTCCAGATTCTGTGCGCCGGAAACCGAACCGGCCGCGGCAAAACCCTGTCACGGGTCGATATCGCCTACATCATCGGCTTGGAAGCTCGAGGGCTGTCGCCGCATGCCCGGCGCGTGATGGAGTCTGGAGATGTGGCCTTCACAGAATGGACGAATTACACCCTGGCGGTCCGTTTCAAGGCCGCCGCCATGGGGGTCCCGTTCTTGCCGGCTCGCAGCATGTTGGGCACCGACACCTTCCGGCGCAGTGCCGCCAAGATGATTACTTGCCCTTTCACCGGCGAAACATTGGTTGCCATTCCGGCCCTCTATCCCGATGTGGCCGTTATCCATGTCCACGAGGCCGATTGCTACGGTAACTGTCGTATCCGGGGAACGACCGTTGCTGATGCCGACCTGGCCCGAGCCGCCAAACGGGTGATCATCACCTGCGAGCGAATTATTTCCGACGACGACATTCGCCGCCGTCCCTGCCGGACGATTATCCCCTTCTATTGCGTGGACGCCGTCTGCCAGGTTCCTTTCGGCAGCTATCCGGCGAACATGCCCTGCGAGTATTTCTCTGACGAGGAGCACTTGCGGCGCTGGCTGCAAGTGGAAAAGGACGAGAACGCTTTTCGAGACTTCATCGAAGAGTACATTCTTCACACACGCGACTTTGAAGAATACTTGCAGAAGTGCGGCGGGCAGCCGAAGCTGGAAGATCTCCGACGGCAGGAACAGAGCCAAGGTAGCCGATGACCTACAACTCCATGGAGTTGATGATTTGCTGTGCCGCCCGCGCTTTGGAGGACGGCAAGACGGTTGCCGTCGGCACCGGGGTGCCGTGCGCGGCAGCCATGCTGGCCCAGAGAACGAGCGCGCCCAACCTGGTCATCTTCTTCGAGGCCGGCGGCGTTGCGCCGCAGCTTCCCACCATGCCCATCAGCGTCGGTGATTCACGGACGTGCCATCGCGCCGTTATGGCCACCAGCATGGCCGATGTCATGGAAACCTGCCAGCGCGGCATGATGGACTACACCTTCCTGGGCGGCGCTCAGATCGATGCTTATGGCAATCTCAACTCGACCATGATGGGCACGGATTATGCGAAGCCGCGGGTGCGATTTCCGGGCTCCGGCGGGGCCAATGATCTAGCCTCGCTCTGCTGGCGGATCCTGGTCGTCACCAATCACGATCGCCGCCGGTTTGTTAAAAAGATCGATTTCCTGACCAGCCCCGGGTACTTGACGGGTTCGGGAGCGCGCGAAGCCGCCGGTTTGCCGCCGGGTTCGGGGCCCTACCGGGTCATCACGGATCTGGGCGTGCTCGGCTACCACGCGCAGACCAAACACATGGAGATCATCAGCTTGCACCCGGGCGTCGAGCTGGAGCAGGTGCGGCAAGCAACCGAATTCGAGCTCGGCGTCCGTGAACCGTTGCATACGACCGAACCGCCGACCGAGCTGGAGCTCGATATCTTGCGCAGGGAAGTGGATCCGCACCGCTACGTAATCGGCCGTGCCCCCGTAGAACGGAATTAATCCCGTTCTACGAAGAAGGGGCTTCTCACCACGCCTTGTCGATTCTCTACGGCGTCGTTACAGTGAACAAGTAATTTTGCAAGCGAAGGGGTGCCCGCGGGAACCCATCCTCCAACCCCTGGCCGGCAGGAAAGCACCTTTGGCTTCCATGACGTCCTCCGACGGTGCAACCATCTGTGTCGTGGTCGGCCGTACCCGCCACAAGATGATGCAAATCGAGATTCAGGAAGCGGGCAAACGGGGCGCCCGCCTGATCGAGGTACGTCTGGATTTTCTGGCCAAGGCCCCGGATTTCGGCCGTTTGCTGGAAATCAAACCCTGCCCCATGATCGCCACGGTCCGGCGCGCCCCGGACGGCGGACGCTGGTCCGGAACCGAAGAAGAACGGCTGGTGCTGCTCCGGCAGGCAATCGCCGCCGGCTTTGACTGGGTCGATCTGGAAACCGACGTCATCGATTCCGTTCCGCGCTTCAAGGATGTCAAACGCATCGTCAGCTATCACAATCTTCGAGAGATCCCCGACGACATCGAAGATATTCACGCCGGCATGTGCCGCCAGGACGCGGACGTGGTCAAGATCGCAGTGACGGCCCATCATCCCACCGATGTTGTCTATATGCTCGACCTGATCCGCAATTCGCCCAAGCCGCTGGTCGGCATTTGCATGGGAGAGCTGGGAGTTGCCAGCCGGATTCTTGGCGGCCGGGCCGGGGCGCCCTTCACCTACGCCGCCTTCAACCGAGAGCGCAGCATGGCGCCGGGCATGCTGACGTTCGACGACATGCGGAAGGTCTACCATTACGAAGAGGTGAATGCGACGACGACGGTGTACGGCGTGATCGGCGATCCAGTGGCCCACAGCCTGAGCCCGCTGATTCACAATCGTAGCTTCCGGGAGCTGGGCATCAACGCGGTGTATGTGCCGTTTCGTGTGCCGCGCGGCGAGCTTCCGCTTTTTCTGAAGGAGTTTCAAGCCGTGCCCGTCCAGGGCTACAGTGTGACCCTGCCGCACAAGGAAACGGCGGCCACCTTGCCGGGAGAGAAGGACACGGTTGTTGCCGCGATTCACGCCGCCAACACCTTGCTGCGCAACGAGAACGGCTGGCGGCTGAGCAACACGGATGTTCCGGCGGCGGCCGATTCCATACGTGCCGCCCTCAGCCCGGACGACGCGCATCCTGCGGACCTCCAGGCACACACGGCTTTGATCCTTGGCGCCGGTGGCGTGGCCCGCGCTGTCGCACACGCTCTCCACCGCGAAGGCGCCGCCGTCATCATTGCCAATCGCACCCTGGAGCGCGCTCAAAGACTCGCGGAGGAGACCGGCTGCCGGGTGGCCGAATGGGCCACCCGGCACAACGTCACCTGCGACATGCTGATTAACTGCACCTCCGTGGGCATGTATCCCAACATGGATGAAAGCCCCGTCCACCATAGCGCGCTCAAACCGGGACTTTTCGTCTTTGAGACCATTTACACGCCGGAACAAACCTTGCTGGTCAAGGAGGCAAAGGCGCGCGAGTGCAAGGTGCTTACGGGCGTTGATATGTTCGTCCGCCAGGCGGCCCTTCAGTTTGAGCTTTTCACCGGCCGTCAAGCGCCCCTGGAAGTCATGCGAACCGTGGTTCGCCGCGCTCTTTCACCCGTGGCGATACGCGATGAAGGCTAACGGAGTGGTCAGTGGTGAGGTGACAAGTGGACGTAGACAGCAGATCGGAAAATTGGTTCTTGATCGGCTACCGCGGCGCAGGGAAGACGACCGTGGCAAGGCTGCTGGCCGAGCGCCTGGGCTGGGCCTGGGTCGATGCCGATCAGGTGCTGGAGACACGTGATGGCCGGACGATTCGGGAGATCTTTGCCGCGGAAGGCGAAGCCGGATTCCGCGACAAGGAGACGGCCTTGCTTACCGAGCTTTGCAGCTTGAAGCAGCATGTCATTGCCACCGGCGGCGGGGTGGTCCTACGATTGGAGAATCGGCTGGAGATGCAAAGAAGCGGCCGCATCGCCTGGCTGGTTGCCGATCCACCAACGCTTTGGCGGCGGTTACAGAATGATATCTCCAGCCAAGAACGCCGTCCCGCACTCACCACCGGTGGTTTGGCGGAGATCGAGGAACTTCTGATTGTTCGTGAACCGCTGTACCATGCCTGTGCCGATGTGACGGTGGATACCACCGGCCGATCGCCGGAGGAAGTCGTGTCTGCGATCCTGAACGCAACAGCGTGCTTTCGCGGAGCGAAAGCCGACACGGGGAGATGAAAATCGCATCTATCATCATTGCCGCCTGGCTGGTTCTGATCTTCGTGTTCGGCGTGTGCGTGGGTAGCCTCGTCAACGTGGCGGCGGTCCGTCTGCCGTTGCAGAAAAGCATGATTTGGCCCGGTTCGCGCTGCGGCCGGTGTCTGCAGCCGGTTCGCTGGTACCACAACATACCGCTGGTGAGTTACCTCTGGCTGCGAGGCCGATGCGCCAGTTGCGGCGAGCCATTTTCCATTCGTTATTTCCTGGTTGAACTGGCAACGGGATTAGGTTGGGTCGGGCTGTTTTACCTGGAGGTGATGCGGAACATTCACGAGTGGCCGCCTAACGCCTGGGGTAACGTTCCGGGCTTCTATCCTTGGCAGTGGTTGGTCGGTTTCTTTTGTCATGGCGTGTTGTTCTCTTTCTTGATGGCGGCCTCGGTCTGCGATCTCGATGGCCGGGAGATACCGCTGCAGCTCACATTAACCGGAGCCGCGGTAGGATTGATCTTCGCCGTGCTGCTTCCCTGGCCCTGGCCCTGGGAGCTCAAGGACGCGCTGCCCAAGAATTGGCTCGATCCCGGCGGAGGGCTCAAGGCGGGGCTGTATCCCTGGCCTGTTTGGGGACCCTTACCCGCGTGGCTGGCCCCCGGAGGCAACTGGCAGACCGGCCTGGCAACAGGCCTGGTTGGGGGGCTCATCGGCAGTCTTCTCGGAAGAGGAGTGCGGTTTTTGGCTTCGGCCGGACTCGGCAAGGAAGGCTTGGGCCTGGGCGACGCCGATCTCATGATGATGGCGGGCTGCTTCCTGGGCTGGCAACCGGTCGTGGTGGCGTTCTTCGTCAGCCCTTTGCCCGGCCTGGTCGTGGCCATGTTCCAGCTCATCGTGCGCAAAGACAATTCCTTGCCGTTCGGTCCTTCGCTGGCCGGGGGAATCATCGTCACCATGCTGTGCTGGCGCTGGATCGGCCCTTTCGTGCAGCCGCTCTTCTTCTGGGGCACTCTGCTGGCGATTCTCTGCGTCGTCGGCGCCGTGCTCTTGCTCGGATTGAGTTTTCTGTTTCGGCTCTTGAGACCTGCAACCACCGAAAGTTGACACGCCGCGTGAACCTTCAAAATCCCGAGCTGTCATGAGCAGCATGCAAAAGATCATCATTGTCGATTATGGCATGGCGAATTTGCGCAGCGTGCAAAAGGCTTTCGAGAAGGTTGGGGCGCCGGCCGAGATCAGTGCCGATCCCAATCGGCTAAGCCAGGCGGACAAACTGGTCCTGCCGGGAGTGGGCGCCTTTCGCGACGCCATCAGCCGGCTGCACGAGGCCAATCTGGCGCAGCCCATTCACGAGCATATCAAGTCCGGCAAGCCGTTCTTCGGCATCTGTCTGGGGCTGCAGCTTTTGTTCACGACCAGCTACGAGGACGGCCGGCACGAAGGCCTGAGTCTTTTTCCAGGCGAAGTGGTCTGTTTTCCGGCATTGCCGGGTCTCAAGGTCCCGCACATGGGCTGGAATCAATTGCGGATCAAGAAGAGCGCGCCTCATCTAGCCGGATTGCCGCCGGAGCCTTCCGTATATTTCGTGCACTCCTATTTCGTCGTTCCCAAAGACCCGGACCTGGCCGCCACAGAGACCGACTATCCGACTCCCTTCGTCTCAGCCATCTGGCGCGATAACGTCTTCGCGACTCAGTTCCACCCCGAGAAAAGCCAGCAAATCGGGCTGACGATGTTGCGGAACTTTGTGTCACTCTGAATGTGGCGGCAAGTTTCCAACTTGCCGAGGGGACAGAACACAACTTGGCCTCAGGCCAGGGGCAAGTTGGAAACTTGCCCCCACGATTCTTCCCAAGTCCGGCAGCTTGCGATAAACTTGCATTTTAGACCTGCTCCTACAAAAACGGGGACGCCGTGCTTATACTTCCCGCAATCGATATTCGGGGCGGCTGTTGCGTGCGCCTGCGGCAGGGTGACTATTCGCGGGAGACGGTGTTCAACACGGACCCCCTGGCCGTCGCCCGGGAGTGGGTCGCCCAGGGAGCACGGTTTTTGCACGTTGTCGATCTGGACGGCGCCCGCGAGGGCCGGCCGGTCAACACCGAGATCGTGCGAAACATCGTGCAGGCTGCCGGCGTGCCCTGCCAGCTTGGTGGGGGACTGCGCTCGGAAGAGAATATCGCCCTGGCGTTGGGCCTGGGAATCGATCGCGTGGTGATCGGCACGCGCGCCGCACAAGCGCCCGGCTGGATCGAAGAGATGTGCCGGCGTTTTCCGGGCAAAATCGCCGTCGGCGTTGATGCGCGAGATGGACGTGTCGCCACCCAGGGTTGGCTGGAGGTTTCCGAACTGACGCCGCTTGAATTGGCGAGGCGTCTGGCGAGCTTACCTTTGCCGGCGCTGGTTTACACCGATATAAGCCGCGACGGTGTGCTTGCCGGACCCAACTTGGGGGCGATGCGGGAGATGGTTGCGGCCGTGGACCTGCCGGTGATCGCCTCGGGCGGAGTCACGACGATTGACGATATCCGTGCCTTGGCCGGCGCGGGTATCGCCGGCTGCATCATCGGCCGGGCCCTTTACGAAGGAAAAATTCATCTGACGGAAGTTTTTCAACTGGAAGGGATGGAATAATTCATGGCCAAGTATCGGGTTGAGGACATCCGCAATGTTGCCCTGGTCGGGCATGAGGTGGCCGGCAAAACTTCTCTGGCGGACGCGCTCTTATATAAGGCGAAGGCGGTCGATCGCCGCGGCAGCGTGGAAGAGGGGACCAGCTTCTCCGATTACGACGAGGAAGAGAAGAAGCTGAAATACTCCATCGACACCAGCCTCTTGCACCTGGAGCATGCCGGCCGGCAAATCCATATCCTGGATGGGCCGGGAAAGCCGGAGTTTGTCGGCGCTGCCCTCGGGGCCTTGAACGCCGTTGACACCGCCGTTATCGTGATCTCCGCTCCGAACGGGATTCAGGTGAATACGCGGCGGATGTTCACCGAGGCGGGCAAGCGCGGCCTGGCTCGCATTCTGGTGATCAATCGCCTTGACGCGGAAAACATCCATTTCGAAGACCTGCTCAAGACGATTCAGGAGACATTCGGAAAAGGCTGCGTGCTGTTCAATGCACCGCAGGCCGTGGGCCCGGATTTCAAAGGCGTCATCAGCGTTCTTGATGCGCCGGAGAAAACCCCGCCCGGCTGTCCGGTCGATCTGGCCGCCGCCCGCTCCAAGCTGGTGGATGCGATTGTTGAAGCTGATGAAAGGTTGATGGAGAAGTACCTTCTGGAAGGCAGTGTGAGCCCGGAGGAGCTGAAAGCCGCACTGCCCAAGGCCATGGCTGCCGGCACCGTGGTCCCGATTCTTTGCACGTCGGCCAAAAAGGATATCGGCGTTGCGGAGCTCTTGGATGCATTGGCGAACCTGGCGCTGCCGCCGAGGCCGCAAAAGGCTACCAAGGGCGCCGGCGACAAGGCCGCCGAAGTAACGCTCGAAGCGAACGAGACCGGCGAATTCGCCGCCCAGATCTTCAAAAATCTCAACGACAAATTCGTCGGCACTCTCAGCTTCTTTCGGGTCTATTCGGGCAAAATCGGCGCCGACCAGCAGATCGTGAATCTGCGCACGGGAAAGTCCTCACGCACCGGCGGCTTGTTGCTCATGCAAGGCAAAACGCAAAAACCGGTCACCGAGGCCATCGCCGGCGACATCGTCGCCGTGGCCAAGGTCGAGGACCTGCTGATCGGCGATTCCATCGGCCTGACGCCGCAGGCGCCCAAGCTGCCCAAGCCAACTTATCCCACGCCCATGTTCGGCCTGGCGGTCGAGCCCAAGGCACGCGGCGACGAACAGAAGATCTCGGGCAGCCTGCACAAGATGAGCGACGAAGATCCGACCTTCAAGGTGACGCGCGACGCCCAGACCAAAGAGATGGTGATGACCGGCATGAGCCAACTCCATCTCGAGGTCGTCCAGCAACGCCTCCGCCGCCGTTACGAGCTGGAAGTGGTCACGCACGAACCGAAAATCCCCTATCGTGAGACCATTACGAGCAATGCCGAGGCCAGCCATCGTCACAAGAAGCAGACCGGCGGCCGCGGACAATTCGGCGAAGTTCATCTGCGCGTGTCCCCGATTCCGCGGGAGATTCACACCGAGGAAGAGCTGCTGGAGAAATTCGCCAACAAATCGCGCTTCGAGAAGATGCGCTCGGCCCATTACGATGCCGAGCACAATTTCGCCTTCATCGACACCATCGTGGGCGGCACGATCCCCAACCAGTTCGTGCCGGCGGTGGAAAAGGGCTGCAAGGAGCTGCTGGAACGCGGCGCCCTGGCCGGCTACCGCTTGCAGGATGTCGCCGTCGAGGTGTTCTTCGGCAAGGACCACCCGGTGGACAGTTCCGAGGCCGCGTTCAAGACCGCCGGCCGGGTGGCTTTCAAGAATGCCGTGCTCCAGGCCCGGCCGGTCATGCTCGAGCCGATCGTCAACCTGGAGGTCACGGTACCCTCCAAGTACACCGGCGCCATCCTGGGCGATCTCAACACCAAGCGCGCCCGCATTGAAAATCAGGACAGCTTGCCCGGCGACCTGGCGGTCATCATGTGCAGGGTTCCGCTCGCTGAAGTGACGCGCTACGCCGCGCAATTAGGAAGCATCACCCAGGGGCAGGGCTCCTACACCATGGAGTTCAGCCATTACGACCAGGTGCCTGGCAACGTGCAGCAACAGATCGTCAGCAAGGCGAAAGTCGCCGCCGACGAGGACGAGTAGCCGTTCAGCGGCGATTCGCAGAGCCGCCGTTCAATTCGGGGGCAAGGGAGCGCCACCCACGCCAACAACCGGGGCTGCGCCTCCCAGGAATGGGTTCGCTTGCGGAAAGAAAGGATTGGCTCCCGGAAGCCCAGCGCCAAACGCCTGCTGGAACGGATTCAGGCCAGCGCCGTAGCCGAAAGGCGATGTCGGCGTGATGAACGGGTTCGCACCGAAGCGCTGGTACGGATTGGCCCAGGCCGAGGAGAACGGGCTAAATGGATTTGCGTAGGCGTTGGTGAACGGATTGAATGGATTCAGCCAGGGATTGCTGAAAGAGCTAAACCAGGGATTCGAAAACTGGTTCCAGGGATTGAATGCTCCCCACGTCTGGCCGAAAGGCGAGCCAAACCAGGGATTGCCAAAACTGGTCGCCAGGGGATTCAAATACGGATTGAAGGCTGAATTTCCAAACCCAAACGAGTTGCCGCCGAGATATCCGCCGTTTTGAATGTTGCCGAGGTAGCCGCCGCTGTTCCCCGGAATCGACGACAGACCATTGGGCGAGAAGACCCGTCCCCCAACGGTCGGGGTGGCGAAATAGCTATTGTTGGTGGTGTTGTTCGTGGTGTTATTGGTAGTGTTGTTCGTAGCCGGCGTTGTAGCGGGCCGGGTGGGCAGCCGTCTGGGAGTGAACTGGTTCACCGTCGGAGGCGTAAAAGCCGGCCGAGTGGGTTGCACCACCGGCGCCGGCTGGGTTTTCACCGGCGCGTTCTTCACCGGCACGCGAGATTGAGCCAGGGCCGTCTCGCTCCAAGCCAGGCAACCGCCGATTACGCCAGCCACAATAACAATCTGGTGCCTTTTCATGTTCCCACCTCGTGAGGAAGATTTCGCCTCTATTACCATAACACCGCCGAGCGGATTTCAATAGGACCTTTCCGGCGAAATGTTTTGCACGCAATAGGAAAACGGCCGAAGAGCCGCGACTTGCGCGTGCTTTTCCGAGCGAATGAGTTTTGCCGGCTTCTCCGGTCGGCCTAGCAAAGGCTGGTCCGGGACGGTAAAAAGAGATTTGCTTGTTGGTTCTAAGTCCTTTTCGGGGCATATTATGCACGAGTTCCTACACTTCGTCACGCAGGACTGGTACTTTGCCTTTCCCATGTTCGGCATGTCATTGGTTGCCGTCACCCTGGTGGTGTGGCGCAGCTTGCTGAACCTGAGCGCGAACACCAATCTGAACACGTTTCTTCCTGCTTTTCAGGACAAGCTGGCCCGCGAGGGGGTGGATGGCGCCTTGCGTTATTGCCGGGAGCTGCCGGGCATGATTCCGCGCCGGCTCTACGCGGCCGGCCTGGAGACCTCGAAGCAGGGCCTCTCCGCCATGCGCCGGGCCATGGCCAACGTCATCGAGCTGGAGATCCTGCCCGATTTGAATTTCCTGCTGCCGACCATCCTGGCCATTGCCAAGATCGCCACCATGGTCGGCCTTCTGGGCACGGTCATCAGCATGATCGGCACGTTCACCGAGATCGAGGAATTGCGACGGCAACAGCAGGACATTACTTCGAAGAGCGGCTCGATCGGCCTGGCCTTGTTTGCGACCGCGCTGGGTCTGGTGACCGCCATTCCGCTCGTGTTTTCCCACGTGCTGTTCAAGGCCTGGATCGGCAACTTCGAGACGAAAATGAAGAATGCGGCTCTGAAGCTGGTGCTGCTCCTGCAGAGCAAGCCGGCGGCGGCTGCCGTGCCCCTAGCCAAGGCAGCCGCCGTCGCGGAAACCGCAACCGCCCGACGCTAGGGCAACACTGACCAATCTCCCTCATGGCTCAAAAAAAGCGCCTTCTCGATGTCTGGATTGTCGACGGCAACACCGTGTACCGGGACGTTCCGTTCACCGTGATGACCGACTGGCTGCAGGAGGGCCGGCTCTTGCCCGACGACCGAGCGCGATTGTCGGGCACGAGCGCTTGGCACCAAATCGGCAAAGTGCCGGCGTTCACGCCGTACTTGCCGAAAATCGAGCCTCACCGTGCCGAAGACCGGGCGGAGGCTCTCGAACCGGTCGAGATGGGCTTCGACTGGAAAAATCCCGCCGAGGCCGACGACGAGGACGTGGACATGATCCCCCTCATCGACATCAGCCTGGTGCTGCTCATCTTCTTCATGATGACGGCGGCGGTCAGCAGCGGCTTCTTTTCGCCGATCAAGACGCCAGCTGCCAAGCACCAACTGGACACCATCACGAAGGAGATGCTCTGGGTCGGCATCGATATCAAGGATGCGGAGGGCAAAACTGAAAACGGCCGGGACGGCAGACCCACACCCTACTATTCCCTGGGCGTGGAAAACAAACTCTTGCAACCGCCTACCCCCGACCTGCGTGAAATGTTCGCCAAATTGGAAGGCAAGTTGACGGAAGAGCGCGCCGCGGGCGAGGTCCGCCTCCGCATTCGCGCCGATGAGACCCTGCCCATCGAGACGGTCAGCAAGACCACTCTGGAAATCCAGGGTCTGGAAACGAAACTGAATCGGGAGCGCGAGAAGACCAATCGCCTGAGTTTTGCCATCTCCGGCGAGGTCAGCGAGCCAAAAGGTAAGTAGTTTAGCGGCGGTTCGAGGAACCGCCCTGTGGAAGGATCACAATGAGCTGGCAAGCTCGACACGAAGGTTCGCCGCGAGCCGTCCAGGGGCTCACGCTCGAGGACATCGTCAACGAGCTGCGCAACGGCCGCTGGGAACCGACCGATGAGGTCATGGGGCCGGGCGACAGGGTTTGGGTCGCCATCGAGAACCATCTGCAACTGGCGGAGTACGCAGCCGAGCTGGAGCCGCCCCCGCGCCGGCGCGAGGAGCCCACCACCCTCGACATGACCGCCCTCATCGATGTCTGTCTGGTGCTCCTGATCTTCTTCATCCTGACCACGACCTATGCCGCCGCGGTGCAGAAGGTGGTGCCCATGCCATCGGTCAAGTCTGATGAGGGAAAAGCTCGGACGGTTCGCACCGAAGATATCAAAAAACGCATGATCCGCCTGCAAGTCCACGGCGATAAAGGCGGCGGCCCGGTTTCTTTTCGTCTGGAGAACCAGCCGGTTGCCGTCTTGGCCGAAGACGGCAAGACCCTTGACGGCGACAAGCTCCGCGATGCATTGCGACCATACGTTCGCGGTGAAAACGGCAAGCACGAGGTGCTTTTGGACGCCCGCGATATTAGCTGGGGGATGGTGATTGCGATTCAAGACGCTGCCAAATCGGCCGGGGTGCGGACCGTTCACCACGTGCTGCGGAAATGACCGTCGAAGAATAGATTGCGCTCGCTACCCCCCTCCCGCCGTGCAACGAATGGCAATTTTTTGCAACGAATAGCAATTTGTTGCAACGAATGCAACGCAACGAATCCGGGGCATAAAATGACTGAGAAAACGGAGAGGACCACGGTACCAGCGCTTGGTGCTCCGGACGCCCGCTTTTTTTTCGGTGCGCTTTGGTACGGCGCTGTGGGCCAGGTGCATCCTGAGTCACTGCTTCGCCGGCGAGATTCTCAGGTTGGCGAACGTCGCATCCGTGCTGTCAACCCACAGTCCCACTCCTCCGTTATCCCGGTTGGCAAGCCGGGCCACAACCAGGCACGGGTCCTTGGCCTCATTCACGTATACCTTCACTTCCTTCTTCGTCACGTCGATGCGGGCATGAAACCACGCTGCCGGGTCGGGAACGGGGTTGATCGCCGCCTCGAACACGCCCGGCTTTGCCTTGCGGAGCTTCTCCCAGGTGTGCTCCGGCCAGGCGACATACTGCACGGCTCGCGCACGAAAAGTGGCATCGCTCTTCGCAAAGTTGAACGGCCGAAAGTACACGGCCTCGAAGTTTTTTCCATCCACGGCTCCAAACGCCACTCCCACGAAGCTCCCCAGCATCCGGCCCTTGCCTTTCAGGTCGATGTCGATGGTGCCCTCCGAGAACTCTAACCCCTCGACCAGCGCCATGCCGATGATGCTTCCCTTGCGAGCCTGTCCCTTTGGCCTGAGCTGGACCACGCGCTTGCCGTCCTTCACGGACGTGCTGAACTCTGCATTGATCACTTTCCAGGTCTTGCCGTCATTGATCCGGCCAAGATCGGGCGTGATCGCCTTCTCCTGAGCGAAGCACACTGGGCAACACACAAGCATGACAAGGAACACCAACCCCAAAGACCAGCGACTCATGGTAAGCTCCAGAAATGGTAAAGGCGCAGGGGCCACTGAGGCAGGCACTCAAGAGATGAATGGCCCCCACGTCCTGGATTGCAGACGCTGCGTCGAATCGGTTTATTCGTGATGTGTGATTGGGCGCCCTAATTATCAGGTTCCACGCCGCCGCCTAATGTCCTTCCGTCGTTGGGCTGCATCGCCTGATTCCAGACTCCGGGATCGATCGTCGCCATAACGGAGCGCACCGAGCCGTCGCCCAGGGCGACCAAGATTCGGTCTGGGTCGAAGCTCTGGGCCATGAGCGGCGACACCAGACACTCGTCGGTCCCTGGCTGGAGCAGAAACGTTGCCCGCGGGTCGTCTGGAGCTGCGGACTCTCGGGCCGGATTTTGGCCGATGAATGCCGCAAACAGCGAAGTGGGATTGGCGCTGTAGCGGCTCCCGCCGCGGCCGCATTCGGCCATCTTGGTCGAAAACACGATCGTATTCGATGTGCCGTCGGTAAAGGTTTTTGGAATAGCGGCGGTCCCCGGCTCGACCGCGGCAAGCGGCGGCATGTCGGCATCGTAGAGAGTTGCCACCCCTTTATCGGAGAACACTCGCAAATTCGCCCCGAAATTCTGAATGCCTGCCAGGCGAACGATGCTGGGATCATCCAGGCCCTGAAAGACGAGAACCTCGGCCTCGGCGTTGCCCTGCCCTTCCTTCAAGAAAGTCTTGTACAAATCGTCCTGCTTCAAGAATGGTAAGAGGTGCACGTGAACCGACGCAGGGTAGGTAATGCCTTTGAACTGATCGAATGCCGGTGGAATCCTACCTTTGTGCATGTCCGCACACCCATACATGGCCAGCACCATTTCTTTCAGATGAAGCGTGGTCTGGTGTCGATCCCCGAGCCGGCGCGCTTCCGGCGCCAGCGCGAGCACCAGCGAAACCAGCAGAACGCCGATGATCGCAACCAGCAGCACATTTGCTCGTTGTGGAGTCATACCGATGCCTTTCAATCGTGCCGCTGCAAGACTTCAGCGTTATCCACCCACATGGCAAAAAATGGCCGGCCGTCCGCGCGCGTGCGCAAATAGATCAAGAACGGCCCATCGCAGATGAAGTTGGCGTTCGGCCCCGCGTCGTGGCCATTCGTCATCCACTCCGAATGCGCGTAGGACTTGACCTCGGCGCCTTTACGATTCAAGCGAAACTGAATCATCTGAAGGGCCCGATAGACGAAGTCTTTCTCAAAACCCGGATTTAGCACGTGCTTGTCCCGCAGCTCAGTGAATTCATGCTCCACTCGCCAGTTCATGGCCGGGACCAAGAGGACCGATTCATCTCCCAGAACATTGCGGGCCTTTTTGAGCCGGGCCTCTATAGTCCTCTTGTGCATCTCGGCCAGCATCGTTTTCAAGCTTTCCTTTCGGTCCAGGCGCGCCACGACGACCTGATATGTCTCGGTCTGCTTGGACATATCCAGGCCGAACGTGGAACCCTGACGAAAGAGGATTTCAACCTGGGCCCGGTAAGAATCCACTCCACGGTTCTTGTCCTTCTCGCGAATGCCGAAAGCATGGACGGGAGTTCGCCGGCCCTCGGAGTCCACGAAGCTGAGCGCCTCCGGATTATGTCTGAACTGGTGCTTGAAAAGGACCGACGCCTCCAGATAGGCAAAAGCAACGGAGGCTCGCGGCCCCGGCGGCGGATCGATGTTCGGCACCGTCGCCACGGGAAACTTCGCCGCCATCCCCCGCCGAATGCGATCCATGATGCCGTCCTCGAAATAGCCGGCCGCCACGTAGTAAGCCGCAGGCGCCAGCGCCGGCAAAGGCGTATCGCTTAGCTCACGCCCCAGCTTGCCATCCTCGAAATCGATTCGCTGCTTGTAGATGGTCTTTTCCATCTCCTGCCACGCCATAGCCAGGGTGGCGCACCAGATGGCCGACTTTCCCGCCGGGATGGTTGTTTCCAGCGTGGGCAGCACCACCGTGTTCGTCAGCTTATCCGATGATCCGGTAAACGAGAGCTTCGCGGGGGCTTCCGGAGGCGCTTTCTCAACAACGCGCGCCTGCGATCGTGCCGGCCGGTTCGGACGCGGAGGTCGCATCCGCGCCGCGATATTGGCGATGACGAGGACGAGTACCAGGCCGAGAAGGACCAGCGTGAACCGCCAGGGCCTTGCTCTGCCAGGCGTTGATGAGGATTCAGGATTAGCGCCGCCGGCCACCAGAAGACTCCGGCCGTGAAATCGATGATGCCTTGGAGTTTACCACCGGACTGGGGTAGGTACAATCAAATGGCCGGCGCAGTTCAGACCTCACGAGCGCGAGAGGGAGGAGACCATGTTGAACGGGGAGCTTTTGATTTGCGTGGGCCTCTCAGCTTCGCTTCTCGCGCCAGCAAGACCAACAGGGGGCGCCGCGGAGGTTGCAAAACTCACGGAAGATTTTATTCGTGCGCCCGACTTGTTCTGTGCGCGTGAAGAATTCAACGCATTGTTCAAGAGAGTAGGCGTGGAAGGCTTGAAGCAGCTCAGATCGAATGCCCATGACAGCATTGCGCTACAGGCGGCCTGGCGAGAAGTGCGCCTGACACTCCCGGAAAAAGAAGGGGTCCGGCGAGTGCGCCCTGACGCTGCCAAGCTGCGATGGTTTCTCGGGTTCCTGGAAGGTCGAGGACGCCTGCGCATCCCCGATTGGTGGCAACAGACCTTGCTGGGCGCCAGGACGTTCAGTCGCGACGATTGCCTTAACCTACCCCTCGGCCAGAGCATCGCCGATCAGATGCGCGACCGGTTGGACCGGGGCACCCTCCAGGAGCTTGCAGACGATGAACCGCCCATCAAGCCGTTCTATCATGATTCAGGTTTCCGTAACATCAAGACGCCGCTCGATACCACCCTTAAGGAAGAGGCGGGCTCGATAGTCGTCAGTGTCGGGAAGGACAGAACGCGTATGGCCTCGGCACTGTTATCCGAAACATTCCGGTCAGGATTCATTCGGTGGCCTCGCAACCTGAGTGCTCTGGCGACATCAAGTCGGTGCCACATTGCCACCCACGGTAACTTTGGCTCTTATCATCCGCTTATGTGCATTGCCCGCGACTCAGGAAAGATGGTTTGGAAAACGAAAGTCTGGGGACATCAATTGAATGGGATAATAGTAATGGACAGCGGTTCCCAACGTGTTGCAGTTACCGAGCAGGGAGGTCGGGTCGTCGTATTTGGCATGAGCTTATCAGGTGCTTATGTGGAGGCCTTCGATGCAAAGGATGGTAAGAACTTGTTTCGATTGACAACGGGCTATTAGATTCCTGTCACGGGCATGGACTGGGGACCATAGCCGTCGGGTTATCGGGTGAGCCGGGGCTGTCGTTCCTTTAGAATGCTGATCTGTTACACGAATCATCCGGATCGAGACCGCGCACCTGGTGCGGCGCTGGAAGGACCCCTGGCCCGTGGTGGGGCTTGTCGATGTTGTACACGTTCGGAAGGGCTTCTCTGGTCCCTGTTTTCACTCAATCTTCCGCGCCGGCAGCCCCGCACGTCGCCAGGGCATAAATCCGAGCACTTCGTGCTGCTACTTTTTCGGATCAATCCATCTGTCCACGGCTGCGAAGACGACGACATTCTCCACCGCCAGGAACAATCCCGAGGTCGCAACGAGAGCGGCGATGAAGCGAATCTGTGGAGATTTACCTGCCAATTTGCCGATTCCAGAGAAAGCCTTTCGTGTTGAAAGTCGCGGCATTTCGTCGAACGTGCTCAACTAGAGATTCCGGGTAAACCAGGAGAAAGACCATGGCAGGTCACGTGAGATACCTTCTGGCCGGGGCCCTTGCCTGCGGGTTTTGGGTGCTCAGCACTTCGGAAGCCTGTTCCTCCCCACCACCAGACCTGTTCAGGAAGGGGGAAGCAAAGCGCCTTCCCAAAGCCGCAACTTACGTGGCCTGGGCGGTCTGCCAGGAACGGCAAGCCGAGAGTACCGGTTTGAATTCTTCGCAAAAGCAGAATCTTCTGGATTGCGCTCGCGAAACCTACCAGAAGGCAATCGAAGTGGACCCCGGCCATTTGCCGGCCTATGTGGGCCTGGCCCGCGTTTACACGAACATGAACCGGAGCCCGATGGCGGTCCAGACCTATCAACGGGCCTTGCAAAAGGCGCCGCGCGATGCAAGTCTCTGGTTGTACCTGGGCATGTGCCATTGCAAGTCCAAGCAATGGGAGCCGGCCATTCGCAGCTTTGAAAAAGCCCGCGAGCTGGATCCGGAGAATCGCGCCATCAATCAGACGCTGGGGCTGTGCCAGGCCCGGGCGGGACTGGTGCAAGATGCTCTGCAGAGCCTCGGGCGCGTCATGACTCCGGCCGAGGCACACTACACCGTCGCCCGCATGATGCAGCACATCCAACGCGACGATCTCTGCCGCCAGCTGCTCGCATATGCCTTGCAGCTCAACCCCGAACTCGCCGCGGCACGCGATCTGCAAATGAAGCTGGATCGACCGCAAAATGCGGGCGCCCAGCAGACAAACTGAAAGATCAACTGAATTAGCGAGCGTCTTTCTTTCGGTCGGTCGGGTAGGCATCGGGGAGAACGTTTTTCACCGGCTTTGCCGGCAAATCAAGGGCGCTGTCCACCACCGGGGCCGGCCCCGAAGCAGCTTCCAGGCGGGCGATCTCCCCAGGCTCCAGATTTTGGGTGCGCTGGTCGGCGGCCACGGCCGGCAGCTCCGAATTCCCGATTTGCACCTGAAAACCATAGCCGGCGATCGTGAGCTGGTCGTTGGGCAACAGAGCCGCCCGGCGGATCCGCTGGCCGTTCACCCGCGTGCCGTTCGTGCTCCCCAGATCACGGAGCAAGAGCAAACCGTCCGTCTTGACAATCACACAATGCAACTTCGACACGCTCTTGTGATCCAGGCGCAGGTCGCAATCCTCTTTACGGCCGACGAGCGTGAGGTCCTTGACAACCTCGATGGGAGTTCCGCCCTGGAGAGGAATGAGCCGGGCCCGCATGAAACCGGGACCTCCAACTGCGTCTGTTGGAGCTCCGGTTCAGCCGGCTGAAGCCGGAACTCCAGCATTGGAAAATACGATGGATTTCCGTCCCCATCTCATAGTACAAGGAGAAGGGCTTCGATCCAAGCGCCGGTTAGGCGGGAGCGATGGGAATTGCAGGGGTGATTCTGCCGCTTCTGCCGGTTACACGGAGTCCTCCCTCGAAGGTGTTGCCTTGCCGATCCGCGCCGCTCATTTCATCCAGCGTTATCCACCCGCGCTGGGTGGCTCGGAAGCTTATTTCGCGCGGCTGGGGCGGTATCTGGCAGCCGGCGGCGACTGCGTCAACGTCTTCACCACCGTTGCCCTGTCGCTGGAGGCGTTCTGGTCTCGGAAAGGCCGCTGCCATCCAGCGGGTGATTCCCGCGAAGACGGCGTCCTTGTCCGCCGTTACCGGCTGTGCCGCTGGCCGGCACGCCGCTACCAGCTCAAGGCCTTGTCGCTTTTCCCGCATCGGCTCTGGCAGTGTCTGACGCAGCCCTGCAACCCGATCTCGTTTCAGATGTGGCGCGAGGCCGGCCGGCCCGAGCAAGAGTTCGATCTCGTGCACGCCTCGGCATTTCCCTATGCCTGGCCGATTGCCTGTGGCCTGCGCCTGGCTCGCCGGTTCGGCGTGCCTTTCGTGCTCACGCCCTTTCTGCACACAGGCGATCCCGGCAATCTTCGCGATCCGACCCGGCGCTCGTATACGTCGGCGCCGTTCCGCTTCTTGTTGCGCGCCGCGGATCGGATCTTCGCGCAGACGGAGAGCGAACGCGCCGCTCTCTGGCAACTCGGTATAGCCCCAGAGAAAATCGTCTTACAGGGACTGGGGGTCGATGCGGGCGAGTGTACGGGCGGGAACCGGGCCCGCGCCCGCGCCCGCTGGAATGTTCGCGAAGGTGAGGTTGTCATCGGGCACCTGGCGAACCAGAGTAAAGAAAAGGGCACGATTGATCTTGTGCACGCAGTGCAGACCCTGTGGCAAAGCGGCCTGCCGGTGCGTCTGGTCCTGGCCGGTCCGGAGATGCCGAGTTTTTGCAGATTCTGGCGGACGCTCACCGGCGCGTCGGGCTCAATGGATGCACGCATCCTTCGCCTGGGAGTCCTCGACGATCAAGGCAAGAGAGACTTTTTTGCAGGACTGGATGTTTTTGCTCTGCCGAGCCGGTCTGATTCTTTCGGTCTGGTTCTTTTGGAGTCTTGGGCCAACGGAGTTCCCAATGTCGCTTATCGGGCCGGCGGCATTGCCGATGTCGTGCGTCACGGACAGGATGGAGTGCTGGCTCGCTGCGGCAATATTGATGAACTCGCTGCCGCGCTGGCTTCCCTGGTGCGGGACGGCGACTTGCGCCGGCGGCTGGGGCACGCCGGCTTGGAGCGGATTCCTCGCGAGTTCAGGTGGGAAGACAAGCTCCGCCTGGTACGGAACGTGTATCATGAGCTTGTTGAAAAAAGTAAAGACCGATGAAGATGCTCATGCAGCCGTCGCTGGCGCGTTCATACGCCTACTGCGAGCGCCTGGCTCGTCGTGAGGCGGGGAACTTCTATACCGGTTTTCGCGTGTTGCCCCGCGCCGAGCGCCTGGCCATGTGCGCGCTTTACGCGTTTCTTCGCATCGCCGACGACCTGGGCGACCGGGCTGGGGATCTTGACGAAAAACGCCGCCGGCTTGCGCAGTGGCGGCAAGCGCTGGAGCAAGCCTTTGGCGGACATTATCAGCATCCGATCCACGAGGCATTGCACCACGCACTGCTAACCCATGCGGTGCCTGTACACTACCTCCACGATGTCATGGACGGTGTGGAAATGGACCTTCAGATCCCAGCCGTGGGGCACGCTGCCAGCGTGCCCCAAGCTGCTCCGCTTGCTCTCCCTTACCGCACCTTCTCCGAGCTGCGGCTTTATTGCTACCGTGTGGCGTCGGCGGTGGGGCTGGCGTGTATTCACATCTGGGGCTTCACCGACCAGAGAGCCAAAAACTACGCCGAGGACGCCGGCGTGGCGTTTCAACTGACCAACATCCTTCGCGATCTGGGCGAGGATGCCGCACGCGGCCGGGTCTATCTCCCCGCCGAGGACTTCCAACGCTTCGGCTATGACGCAGCAGGTCTGGCAATTGGCCGGCGTGACGAGCGGTTCCGCGCGCTAATGGAGTTTCAAGTGGCGCGAGCCCGTGAATACTATGATGCGGCGATGCCGTTGGTGCCCTTGCTCTCGCCGCCGGGACGGGCGGTCTTCCTCGTGATGGCTCGTACTTATCGTGGTTTGCTCGATGCCATCGAGCGCCGCGGCTACGATGTCTTTTCCAGCCGGGCGAGAGTCAGTTCCTGGCGCAAATGGTTCTTCGCGCTACGCGCTCTGCCCGTGCGCTGGGGTCTGTTGACTGGATGAGGTTCCTTGCTCCTCCTGCCCTTGCTCCTGCCCATACTCATATTCTTACACATTGAATGGCGACGAAGGTTTTGGTCATTGGCGGGGGACTGGCGGGGCTAGCGACGGCAGCAGCGCTGGCCCCGCGCGGCTTTGAAGTAACCCTTCTCGAATCTCGAAATCGTCTTGGCGGTCGCGCCAGTTCGTTTCAGGATGTTGCCAGCGGTCAGTTGGTGGACACCTGCCAGCACGTCAGCATGGGTTGCTGCACCAACTTCGCTCATTTTTGCCGGACCCTGGGAATCGCGCATCTGCTGCAAACCCAGGATTGTCTCTACTTCATGACCGTCGACCGGCATCTCAGCCGCTTTCGTGCCGATCGCTGGCCGGCCCCCCTTCACTTGGCTCGCAGCTTTCTTTCCGCGCATTTCCTCTCCGCCGATGACAAATGGCGAATTGCTTACGGACTGGCCTGCTTGCGAGCCAACCATGGGAGGAACGATCCACCCTTTCGTGATTGGCTCAAACAGCATCGCCAGACTCCCCGGACGATCGAGCGCTTCTGGGGCCTGGTATTGACGAGCGCCCTCAACGAGACACCGGAGCGCATCGGCCTGCGCTATGCCCGTAAAGTCTTTCTTGACGGTTTTCTGCGACACCGGCGCGGTTTTGAAATCGAATTGCCGACGGTGCCTTTGGGCCGGCTCTATGGAGAGGAGCTGCAGGCCTGGCTTGGAAAGCATGGGGTGCAAGTACGCCTGCCGATGCCCGCGCGTCGTTTCCTGATCGATGGCAAGGTTTGCGGCCTGGAGCTGCGAAACGGCGAGATTCTGACCGCCGATTGGTACCTTGCCGCCGTTCCCTTTGACCGCCTGCTGGAGCTTCTCCCGGAGCGGACCGTGGCGGAGCAACCGTATTTCGCGAACTTGAGGCGCCTGGAAACCTCGCCCATTACAAGTGTGCACCTGTGGTACGATCGACCGGTGCTGCACTTGCCGCACGTGGTGCTCGTCGGTTGTGTTGGCCAATGGCTGTTCAACCGTGGACCGGTGGGGTGCGTGGACGGCGGACCAGTAGGGTGCGTCGGCGGCGAAGAAAATCCAACATTGGGAGCACAAAAGGCATCGCCGCCGACGCACCCTACGCGATCTTCGGGGCAGTACCTTCAAGTGGTTGTAAGTGCCGCGCGCCAATTTCGCGGACTGGGACACGATGAAGTCGAGCGACAAGTGAGGATGGAGCTGGAACGGCTCTTGCCCCAGATCCGGGCCGCCCGCTTAATCCGCGCGCGTGTGATAACGGAGCATGCCGCAACTTTCAGTGCCGTGCCCGGCGTGGATCGCTGGCGTCCCGCGCAAGCATCGCCCATCGACAATCTGTTGGTCGCCGGCGACTGGACCGCGACCGGCTGGCCCGCCACCATGGAGGGCGCCGTTCGCAGCGGCTACCTTGTTGCAGAATGCTTGCTACAGAAGCTTGGAAGACCCGAAGAAGTCGTACAGCCGGATCTGGGCTAGTCTGCTCGAAGACCGAAACCTGCCGCATATAATTGGACCTGTGATATCATCGCCGGGAGAGCTACTTGGCGGTGGTGTCCATCCCATGTCTCGGAGAAAACCACAGTGGATAAGGTACAAGAACAAAGGCCATGCGATTCGCGCAGGAGGCATTTCATGTGCCTCCGCCCATTAACTTACGTGTTCGGGGCTTTATTGTTGGTAGGGGCTACACCAGGTCATTGTCAGGAACTGCCAAAAATGGTGGCGGAAGTCCTTGGTGCGCCCGGTCCCGGGGAGACGAGGAACGCATTTCGCATTTTGTTTCAGAGGGCAGGCGCTTCAGGGTTAAAGAATCTCAGGCTCAGTGACTCGGACACTATTGCCTTGCAGGCGGCCTGGCAGGAGGTGTGCCTCACGATTCCAGAGAAGGAACAGCCGACACGGGTGCGCCCCGCGGCTGACAAGGTACAGTGGTTCCTTGGGTTCCTGGAGGGCCGGGGACACCTGCAAATCCCGGATTGGTGGCGAGATGGGATGCTGCGTGCTGATGCGTACAGCCGGGCTCAACCTCTCAGCTTCGATCACGGAGCTAAACCTTTCTACCACGATGCCGGGCTCAGGAGAATTCAGGCGCCTCTCGATACGACACTTAAACGGGAGGCAGGCTCAATACTCGCCAGCGTCGGGAAAGAGAGAGTACGCCTACCCAGCGCGCTCGTCGAGGAGACCTCCAACATCTCGGTTCTAATCACCTCGACCCGGTGCTATGTCGCGCGCCACCATTCCGGCCACTATTCCTATCCCCTGATCGCTGTTGCCCGGGACTCAGGACAAATCCTCTGGAAGACCGAGGTTTGGGGGGATTCCTATGTCTTGATTTTTGCACTCACAGGCCACAGCGCTCAACGCGTTTCGATCACTGAACAACGCGGGCGGGTTGTGGTCTTCGGGGCGGGGTTGTCCGACTTTCACGTCGAGGCTCTCAGCGCGCGCGACGGGAGGAACCTATTCCGGCTCACGGGCACAATGGCGATCAATCATTAAGTCGGAGCAAAGCCAAAGGGGAAGGAAATGCAAAAGGGGAGGAAATGCAAAAGGGCCGGGTCGCCCCGAGCGGTTGCCCGCCCGGGGCTCCCACAGATCCGTACGTGTGCGATTAACGCATACGGCTCGTCAAGTCACGGTTTTGCCTACCCGACGGTACACTGAATGGACCACGACCGGAGCAGGAAGCGGCAAACGCTTCAGCAGCTGACGGAAGACGGTCCAGGAAAGGAAGCCACGCCGTCGCCGACGTGCCAACCACTTCCGCCAAATGTGACCCACGGCGAACTGGAATTGACGCAGAGCGTCGCCGTTGCCGGTAATTCCATAGTACGCAAAGTGACCACGTAACTTTTGGCTCAGCGTTGGTGCTGCTGTTCGACCGGCTGGTGCCGGTTCACCCGACACCATTCGGCAATCCTCTTGAGTGCCCGGCTCAGGCGGCCTTGGGCCGTCTTTCGCTTCACCACCCAGGGAAATGCAAAAGGGGGGAAATGCAAAAGGGGACATCGTGACTAGTTTTCCGCAAAAAGGTCCAGTTGGCCGTCGGCTTGCTGAATCGCTTGCGAGCGAGGCCGGCCACGTGAGCGCAGGCTGGATTCCAGACCCAAGGCGGTGGCGGTCGTGCGGATCCAGTCGTCGCTGCCAAACGGTGCGCCGCGCTGGATGCTGTGTCGCAGGCGCTTCAGTTCCTCTTCCGTCTGCGGCTCATTTCACCAACTCAAGCCAGTTTGCTGGCCGAGGCACGGGGCGGGATGGAGAAACGGCATGGCCGATGGCTCCTGCAACCACCGCAAGCTCGACCAGGCCCAGGTTTCAGCCCGAGGTACCAGATTCGCACGAAGGGCATTGCGTTCAATGTAGCGCAGGACCGTTAGCAGGTGCTCGTCTTCTTGAATGGGAAAGGCACGGAAGCGTCCCTGCCAGACGTGGCCGCTGGAGTGATAGTGCTGGTGATAGCGTCGGACATGAGCGGTCAACAACCAGCCCATCCACTCACTTAGGTCGCCGTCGTTGTACGGCCACAAGGCGAGGTGAAAATGATTGGGCATCAAACAAAAGGACAGAACCCGCATGGGCACGCGGAGCTGCGCGGCTCGCAGCAGCCGGACGAAAGCGTGGTAGTCCGCGGCTTTGTGAAAGATCTGTGCCCGGCGATTTCCACCGGTCCAGGACGTGGTAGCAGTAGCCGCCCACAGAAGCTCGTGCCGTGCGTGGCATATAAGCATTGTGAGCAGTGGCCGGCCGCAGGGCAAGGACCAGGAACCGCGGGAATGTGCTACGAGAGGAGGCTGTCGTGCAAAACAAATCACGATGTCCCCTTTTGCGTTTTCCCCTTTTGCGTTTTCCTTTTGCGTTTTCTCCCCTTTTGCGTTCCCTCTTCGATGTCCCCTTTTGCGTTCCCTCTTCGGGAGTTTTGTCTTTTGAGTGGCGCAACGTATCGATGTGGATGGCCGGATTGCTTTTAGGCAGCCATCCGGTACGCTCCGATCGGCTGGCGCTCCGACTCTTATGAGCAGCTATTATGTTCTAAGGGAGACACAAAATATAGATTGACAGGGACAGAAGGTGACAGTGTCCCGAAGCTTTTGGCCCGCCAGCTGTTATGGAATAATGTGTCAAATCAACTGACGGTCCAGACGTCACAGCAAGGGCCATCAGTCTTGAAAATGGGCAAATCACACAAGGTTGCCCTCCGTCAACTCCGGTAGGGCGCAGGTCCAACGGAGGCTCGTGGCAATGGTCTCCCAAATCTGGAACGAAACTCAGGTGCCCCCACACGGCTGGCGAAGCCTGCCCGCCGCTATCCTGACCAGGGCCCAAGACGACCGATTCGTCATTCAGGACTTTTGCCCGTTTCCGAGGAGCATCGAATGGGACTAACCACCTTTACGATGCCGCATCGGGGCGTGGGAGAAGGCGGTAGAGCTTGGAAACAAGAACAGTGCGCCATCGGCCGCAGCGAAAGAAGCATGCCAATTGCTGGCGAAAAATGTCGGTTAGAGGAGGAAATCTCCAGGGGGTGGCCAAGTCGGGTGTCAGATGGCCGCGTGGCCAGCCCCCCTCCCGCCTCTTTCGCAACCCCCATTGGCGCTTGCTCTTGTATACGCGATGGGGGGTGGCCAAGTTTCGATGCGTGGCCTGGCCATCCCCCTCCTTAGACTTCGGAGGCGGCGGCCATTCATCGAACATCTTCTGCTCGAAGAGCCGGAACCTGCCGCATATAATTGCTCTCCATGAAACACTACCTCTTCCTTGTCATTTCCTTGATCGCCCTTGTTTTTAAGCCCACCTATGCCCGAGCCGATGACCAGCCATCGAGCACGGCCCAGGTGGACCAGCTTTTCGATGCTGTTTCTCAAGTGCGCGGTTTCCGGGAGGCGGCCATTTCGCCCGATAGCAAGAGGCTGGCATGGGTCGGATCTTCACCCGGAACCCAGAAGAGCGGCCGTCGCCGCGCTTGGGGAATTTATGTGACCGACTGGCAATCCGAGGCGGCCGAACCGCAACGGATCACTGCTGGGAACACAGCGCGTACGGAACACAGCATCTCCTGGTCTCCCGATGGCAGCCGGCTTGCCTTTCTTTCCGACCAGGAAAAATCAGGCCAGTTGCAGGTCTATACGGTTTCGGCTTCCGGGAGTGAAGCGCGGCAACTTACTCGCTTGACCGGCCTTCTGGCCCAGCCGCGCTGGTCTCCCGACGGCAGGTTCATCGCTTTTCTATTCACGGAGAATGCTTCCCGCAGCGCAGGCCCCATCGGCCCGGGCGCAGCCCTCACCGGCGTCATCGGCGAGAAGACGGAGGAACAGCGGCTGGCGGTCGTCGATGTCGATTCGGAAAAGATGAAGCTCCTGTCTCCAAAAGACATGTATGTTTATGAGTTCGACTGGTCCCCGGATAGCAAGCGCCTGGCGGCGATAGCCGCCCATGGCTCGGGAGACAACAACTGGTACATCGCGCAGCTCTACACTGTCGGCCTGGGTTCGCCCGAGATGAAATCGATCTGGAAGCCGAGGATGCAGATTGCCGTACCGCGCTGGTCGCCTGATGGCCAGAACGTTGCCGTCATTGGTGGACTCATGAGTGATGAGGGCGCCAACGGCGGAGACATATACCTCGTGCCCGAAAATGGCGGCAAGCCACGCAACCTGACGCCCGGCCTGAAAGCTTCCGCCGCCTGGCTGGCCTGGGTCTCACCGTCGAGATTGATTTTCACTGAACACATCCTCGGCCACAGCGGCGTGGCCGCGCTGAACGTCAATGACGGGACGGTCGCAAACCTGTGGACCGGTCCGGAGTCGGTGTCCGCCGAAGGCGGATCGTTTAGCCTTTCTTTGGCGCGCGACGGAGACACATCCGCGTTGATACGACATTCGTTCCAACAGCCGCCCGAGGTCTGGGCCGGACGTATCGGCAAATGGAAGCAACTCACCCATGCCAATGAGGGACTGCGTCCTCGGTGGGGCGAGGCCAAAAGCTTGCACTGGAAGAGCGACGACAAGAAAATCCAGGGCTGGCTCCTCTTTCCGCGTGATTTCGACCGTGATAAGAAGTATCCGCTGCTGGTATCGGTGCACGGCGGGCCGGCATCGTCCCGGAGACCCTCGTGGCCGCGCCCATCTTTTGACCTCAGCATCTTTTCCAACGAAGGCTATTTCGTCCTCTTTCCCAATCCGCGCGGGAGCTTCGGCCAGGGCGAGGAGTTCACCCGCGCCAACGTGAAAGATTTTGGATATGGCGACCTGCGCGACATCATGAGCGGGGTCGATGAAGTGCTAAGGATTTATCCGGTCGACAAGGACCGTATGGCCATCGCCGGCTGGAGCTACGGCGGCTACATGACCATGTGGGCGGTGACGCAGACCAACCGCTTCCGTGCCGCCGTCGCCGGCGCCGGTATTGCCAACTGGCAGAGTTACTATGGCCAGAATGGCATCGATCAATGGCTGCTGCCTTACTTCGGCGCTTCGGTCTACGACGATCCCGCTGTCTATGCCCGCAGCTCACCCATCAATTTCATCAAGAACGTGCGAACGCCAACCCTCATCCTGGTCGGCGAGCGCGATGTGGAGTGTCCGCCACCGCAGTCGATGGAGTTCTGGCATGCGCTCAAGACCTTCAATGTCCCGACGGAGCTGGTCATCTATCCCAATGAAGGGCACGGCGTTGGCAGGCCGGACCATCGTCGTGATATTCTCCGTCGCTCGGTTAGCTGGCTGAACCGGTATGTTCGTGACAGACCGTCCTCCGGCGGAGGTCGCCCGTGACACCAGAAGAGGAACCGCTGCGCCTGGTCATGTTCGGTCTACCATCGTCGGGCAAGTCCTCGCTGCTCGGCAGCCTGGTTCAGGCTGGCGAACTCCACGACCCGGTGCTCAATGCCAGATTGGTTGAGCCATCTCCCGGGCTGCTCGATTTGCGTGAGAAGCTCTCCAAGAATCATCTGGATGCCAATGTCGAAGAAGTTACCCCTCATACGTTGAAGCTGGAACCGCTGCCCAAGGGCAGCCCCGTTGTCGTTGAAGTCGTAGACTCGAGCGGAAAAGCGGCGGCCGAGATGGTGAGCCGGCAAAGACCTGTCTCGGGTCGGAAGGCAGGCGCCCTGGGGGATGCGATCGGCGATGCCGACGCCTTGATCGTGACCGCAGATGCCGCCGCAGAACCCGCTCAGTTGCAGCGCGATTTTCCGCAAATCGCAGCATTCTTGCAGCTCTTCGAAAAGGGTCGTTGCAAGGGCACCGAGGTCGCCGGCCTTCCGCTATACCTGGTCCTTACCAAATGCGATCTGCTCGCAAAAAAAACCGATACTTTGGCAGCGTGGGCGGAGCGGATCGAGCAGAAGCGGCGGCAAGTCGAAGACGGATTACGCAAGTATTTTGCAAAAGAGGAAAAAGGGAGTGTATTCGGCAAGGTGGATTTGCGAGTGCGGGCGACGGCGGCGCGCCGGCCGACGCTCGCTGATGGTTCAGGCAGCCGGCAAGGGCCATACGGTGTGGCCGAGCTATTCCGCCAGTGTCTGCAAAGCGCGGGACAGTTCCGCGAGCGCCGCCGACAAGCCGACAGCCGGCTCAACATGGCCCTGGTTGGCACCCTGGGCCTTTTGGCTGTCATGCTGCTTGTGGGGGTTGGCGTTCAGGCCACGCGCCCAAGTGCCGACGTTGTTGCTCTGGAAAATGCTCTTCAAGGCATCTTGCCCAGCCCGCTCGCCAAGCCTGCCGAGCGCCTGCGCGAGCCCCTGGACAAGAAGCTGGATCGAATCCAGAAGATCGAGAAAACCCGAGGTTTTTCGTCGTTGCCGCCCGGCAAACAGGCTGAGATCCTCAGCTATGAAAAGGAAGTGCAAGCGTACCTCGCCTTCAACAAGAGCTTTCTTGACAAGGTGCCTGATCCGCGGCTGGCGACGCGCGAGCAAGACCTCGCGCTGATCGAAAAACGTCTCGACGATATTTCCTTGCCTGCCGAGCATGCCGAGGCCTGGAAAGACACTCGTGTCGGCCGGCGTCCCCAGCAGTGGCGCGATGACATAAGCGTGCTGCGACAGGAGGTCGGGAAGACCGAAGCCTGGATCAAGGAGCGAATTGACAAGGGGCACCAGCTCGAAGAAGAAGGCCTTAACCTGCGCAAGTCGCCGCCAGAAGCGAAGAAGGAGTGGTTGGAGCGTTACCGGCGCTATGTCGGTGAGGTCTGGCCTCACCCGCCCGCGTCTCTTCCGCCGGGCGCCTACGGCCTGGCTTATGAAACCGTCTATCGCTTTGATCGGGTCGATCGCGCCCGGCAGGTCTGGGATGAGTTCAAGCAGAAACGCCTGGGATACGTACGGCAATTGCTCGAAGAAGGACTGTGAAATGTCTGTCTGACCCTTCCGATCTCTGGAAAGTAGGACTCGCATGCCTTTCAAAATCACCATTACCGAGGACGCGGAAAGGCAGTTGCGGTCACTGCCCATACATGACCAGCGGATTATGGAAGCAGCTATTCTGTCCCGGCTCAAGCACGAGCCGACGACACCAACGAAGGCGATCAAGCAGTTAAGGCCTAATCCCCTGGCAAAGTTTGAGCTGCGCGCAGGTGACCTGCGGGCGTTGTATAATGTTGAAGAAGGCGAGGTTGTCATCCTGATCGTCGGACGAAAAGCCGGCAACAAACTGATCGTGGAAGGTGAGGAGTTCCATGGGCATCAAGACCATCCCGTTGAGCCGCCTGGAGACGGATCTCAAAAAAACGCTGAATGAATGCGCCGAGTCTGGCGAGACCGTGGTCGTCGAGATGCCGGATCAACGGCTGTTGGCCATTCAAAGGTTAGAGCCGCAGGAAGATGATTCCTTGATGGATGAGTTGCTGGCAGCCAATCCGAAGTTTCAGGCGCTGGTGGCGAAATCCAAAGCCAGTCGGCGAAAGCCATTTTCCGCTGAAGAGCAACAATCTATGAATGGTTGAAGGGTGGCACGACGCCGCTGTGCACCGGTAGCCTTAAGGTGATGCCAGACGATTCCACTCGATTTCCGATTCGTCAGCACGTGATCGCGTCCCTTTCGCAGCTCATTGGACTTCCCCTTACTGCCGCGCGTCGTGCCGCGGACATGCGCACGTTCCAGTTCGGCAGGTTGTCTCCAGTCGGCCGTGGTTCCGTGGGTATCTTTGCGCTACACGTCAGTTGTCCGTGGCGTATCGAAGGTCCGCATGGCATCGTCACAGGTCGCTTGGATCTCTGGGAGCCGGCAAATGACGGGGCGCCATTCGATGAAAAATGGGACTACGAAAGTTCGCCCAATCTGCAGGATGCTCGGCTACAATCGTGGCTAGCGCGTGAGAAATCTCCCCGGATTGTCACGAGTGTGGACGCCGATGAGTACGGAGGTGCGGCTATCACCTTCGATCAAGGCTTCGTGCTTCGCTTGTTTCCGGCAGGAACGCGCGGTGAGGACTGGCGCCTATTTCAGCCGAAGACTGGTGCGCCGCATCTCGTTATCAGCGGCGGCGGGATAGAAGCCGATGAGGAATGAAAGCTCACCTCCACCGCCTAGTAAACAGCCGTTGCGGCCGTGAAGGACCTGCCCCAGGACCCCAAACGTCAGGAGCTAGAAAGAAGGGCGGCGGTAGAAGCGCCGGCGCGGGGGGAATAATGTGCCAGCTCGTCAGATTTGGCGGCAAGACCTCCGACCAGCCTTGCCCCAGGTCTTCCCGGCGCCAATCCAGCGGAATCGGACCGGGCGGAATGACCGGATACCATTTCTGATCGATCCACAGCACTCGCCAGCGCAGCCCATCGAATTTCCATTTGGTTCCTTCGATATCGGTCCACTCACCGGTAGCCTCATTGGCCGTCCAGCCGCCCGGCGCGACTAGCCCGGGCAGCGAACGGGGCGTAGGCGCTTGCTCCGGCTTTGCGCCCGACGGCTGATTCTGCTGGGCGGACGCGAAACCATGAATGAAGAGCATGAACATGAACGACAGCTGGCGCATGAAACCTCCCCATTTGAAAGACGCCTTTTTAATCAGTCGGCTCCTTCCACCTCTTGTGCTTACGAATGAGGCACTTACGGCAACAAGGGCAATCAAACCGCGCCTGACAAAACGAAAAAAAGCGAAAACCTGTCACGCTCAGCCCGGCAGTGACAATATGGGGTAGAGGATAGAAGGAGGCAACGATACACCAGGCCCTCGGACTTCCCCAACTTGTCCTTGCGGGCGCATGCTGGAACAGCGACGGGGCGCGTCATATTCGTCCGACACCTGGTACGGAACAGGGAAGGGGCTATTCACTTCGGAGCGCTCTCCATCGGCGTCCGGTCAAGCCGAAACCAATAAGAGGAATAAGGACTAAGTGACAAGAAATAGCCCTTATCCTGGACAATGCGCGGGAAAGGGTGATTGCCGATCAGCTCCACGGGGACCATTCCCTGGAAAGGCCTGAGGTCGAGCTCGGCCGGCTGGGCGAAAGCGGACAGGTTATTGACAACCAGGATGCTTTGATCCTGGTACTCTCGAAGGTAGGCCACAACCCGGCGGTTCTCACAGGGCACGAACCTGAGAGTGCCGCGTCCAAAGACCGGATATTTCTTGCGCACGCGATTGAGCCGTCGCAGCCACTGCAACAAGGACGGCGGCGATCGCAGTTGTGACTCCACATTGATGGCCTGGTAATTGTAGACCGGATCGAGAATGACCGGCTGGTAGAGCCTGGATGGATCGGCGCGTGAGAAGCCGGCATTGCGATCGCCACTCCATTGCATGGGCGTGCGCACGCCGTTGCGATCGCCCAGGTAAATGTTGTCCCCCATGCCGATCTCGTCGCCGTAATAGAGCACCGGACTGCCCGGCAGAGTGAGCAACATCGCATAGAGCAGCTCGATCTGCCGGCGATCATTGTCCATGAGCGGCGCCAACCGGCGGCGAATGCCCAGATTCAAGCGGGCCCGCGGATCCTTGGCGTATTCCCCGTACATGTAGTCGCGGTCCTCATCCGTCACCATCTCCAGCGTCAGCTCGTCGTGGTTGCGCAGGAACAGGGCCCACTGGCAGGTTGACGGGATTGAGGGCATCTGGTCCACGATCTCGATAATGGGCCAGGACTGCTCGCGGCGGATGGCCATGAACATGCGGGGCATGAGGGGGAAGTTGAACGCCATGTGGAACTCGTCGCCCTCGCCCAAGTACGGCAGCAGGTCGTGAGGCCACTGATTGGCTTCCGCCAAGAGCAAGGTGCCCGGATAGTGCTCGTCCACGAAGCGGCGCATTTCCTTGCAGAATTCGTGAGTCTCCGGCAAGTTTTCGCAGTTGGTCCCCTCACGCTCGTAGAGGTAGGGCACGGCGTCCACGCGGAACCCATCGATGCCCTTGTCAAGCCAGAAGGCCATGATGTCGAGAAGCTCCCGGCGGACGGCGGGATTCTCGTAATTGAGATCCGGCTGATGGCTGTAGAAGCGGTGCCAGTAGTACTGCCGGGCGACGGTGTCCCAGCCCCAGTTGGAGGGCTCGGTGTCTTTGAAGATAACCCGCGTGCCCAGGTATTTCTGGTCGGTGTCGCTCCAGACGTAGTAATCGCGTCGGGGCGAAGACGGATTGCGGCGGGCCTCCTGGAACCAGGGATGCTGATCGGAAGTATGATTGAGCACCAGGTCGGTGATGATGCGGATGCCACGCGAATGGGCGGCCTCGGTCAGGTCCTGAAGATCATCGACCGTGCCCAGTGAGGGATGGATCGCCCGGAAGTCGGCAACGTCGTAGCCGTCGTCCTTCAAGGGTGACGCCAGGATCGGCATCAGCCAGAGACAATCGACCTCCAGCTCGCGAAGATAATCGAGCCGGTCGATCAAGCCGCGCAGATCCCCGTTGCCGTCGCCGTCGCTGTCGTAAAAGCCGCGGACATACACTTCGTAAAAGATTGCGTCTTTGTACCAGAGGCGGTCATCCGAAATCCCACGTCTCACACCCGGTTCCATGCTGTTGCCTCGGGGTTTTCTGCTAACTCACGCTCCTACTCTGACTCATGCTCCTGCTCTTGCTCCGTATGCCCTCACTTCAAACTCGGACCTGGGACCCCCGGATGACCGGCGTACTTGCCTCTTTCAGGCGCAGTTGCTGGTCGAGCCATTCCAGGAATTTGCGGACCTCGGCGGTGTCGGCAAGGGAGTAGCGGGCTGCTGTCTCGCCGGCGCCGCCCGCCTTGACCGTAAGGCCGTCCGGCAGCACCGCGAAGGCATCCTCGTCTTCGCCGACGTAAATAGGCAGGGCGCCGGGCTTGTCCAGTTGCTGGCGGATCCAGTCAATTGCCGTTCCTTTGCTCCAGTAGACGCGCGGCCGGATCTCGTAGACTTTGTCCCCCGTGCTCAACTGGAAAGGGTGATTGGAGGCGGCCAGGACCGAATGGACGAGCCGGCGCAGCTCTTCAACTTTGTCTTCGGGCACCAGGCGATAATGCACGGCAAGCGTCAGGCCCTTGTCCTCGACCAGGGCCCCTTCGATTCCCTGGATTTTCCGGGAAATCGCGGCGGCCAGCTCCTTGGTCGCCTCGGTACACTGGGCCGCGGTCGGCTCGACGAAAATAAAACCGTGGCCCTGAATCTCCAAGCCGTGGTTGCCGGCGTAGGTTAGGCCGGGAATGCCGATCCGGCTCTGCAGGTCAGCGCGTTCGCGGCCACTGAGGATCGCCAGCGAAACATGAGGCTGTTCGGCCAGGGCGCGCAAAACCCGATCCATGTGCGGCGACAGGCCGGCCAGGGCCGGCTCCTGGGCAATGGCCGCCAACGTGCCGTCAAAATCCAGAAAGACAATCAGGTGGGGCGCTCCCGCTACACGCGCAGCCACCTGATCGATGTCATCGAACAATGGGCGGGCCATGGCGTCTCCTTTGTGTTGAACGCTTTGCGATTGCTCCGCCACGAAATAACGAAAATAAGAAGCCGTCGCCTCCACGCCATCCATGCCGCGGTCACTGCGATTGCGGGAAATGCTTCCTCTGTCACTCTAGCGCGAATCTGCCGCGGTTTCAAGCGGTGTCGAGCGGCTGAGGCCGGCGCAAACAACAGCAAGGTAACTTATTCTTGCGTCGCCAATGCCAGTGCCAGGCGGCAGCCTTCCAGGAACTCGGCGATATCGACGTATTCATCGACGGTGTGGATCTCGTGCTGGCCGGCGCCGAGGGTGACGGTTGGAATGCCATGGCGGACGGTCCAGTTGGCGTCGAGGCCGCCGTTGGTGACGCGAAGCGTCGGCTCCCAGCCGGCGCGACGGGCGGCTTCCCGGGCGCGAATCACTACCGGGTTCGTCTCCTTCAGCCGAAAGGGCTGGTAATCGAGCCGCGTACGGAAGCGAATGCGCGCGGACCGACCGCGATGGTCGAGCACCTTCTTGCCGGCTCGCCGGAAGGCATCGCGGTGGGCCGTGACGATGGTGCGCACGAATCGGGCTTGATGGCTGCGGGCTTCACCTCTCACGCAGGCGTAATCGGTGACTACATTGGTAGCGACGCCGGCGCTCTGCCCGTCCGCGCCGCCGAAGCTGCCGATGTTGGCGGTTCCCTCAAGGCCATTCTTCCGTATTCTTCCGAACCAGCCGGCCTTGTGGATATCGGCGAGTGCCAGCGACGCAACCATCGTGGCCGACACACCCTGTTCGGGATGGACTCCCGCATGGGCCGCCCGGCCGACTATCTCCACTTCCCAGCGCTCCGCCCCGACTGCCCCGATGGTTAGCTCGCGCGGCGAGCGGCCATCGACGTTGAACGCCATGGTCGGCCGGCCCAGGTCGGCCACATCGACGAAACGAGCGCCCCACAACCCGCTCTCCTCACGGACGGTAAACAGGATTGCCAGCGGCGGATGCGGAAGTTTTCTCTCGAGCAAGGTGACGATCATGGTGACCAGACACGCCACACCCGTCCGATTGTCGCCTCCGAGCGCCGTCCGACCCGCCGGCACAATGCGCTTGCCTTTCTTCACCGGCACGGCCCCGGCACAGAGAGGCACGGTGTCGAGATGGGTCATGAACAAGAGTCTCGGGCCCGGCCGGGTGCCAGGAAGGTTGACGATGAGATTTCCCGTCTCGGTGGGCAGAGGGATCTTCTTGTCGGCATTGTCGAATTGAATAGCTCGCCGGGGCACTCCCGATCGCAGCAAAGATTCTGCGACCGTTTGCCCGATCGCCTTCTCATGACCCGTCGTCCCCTCAACCGCGAGGAAGCTCATTAATCGGCTGATTGCCGCGGACTCATCGAAGCTCAAGCAATCGATCATGACCATAATTCCCCGGCGGAAGCCGACCTCCCCAGCTTCGTCTGGACAGGCCGGCGTGAAAGGATTACAAACCGGACCTTCCGGAAGGGCGAATGCGGAACTTCGCCATCTTACTGACCCCATGGAGGCCCGCCGTGCTTGTCAATCTTATCAAGATCGCTGCTTTCGTCCTCGCTGTTGGCGTGCTCGTTTGCGGCGAAGAACAAGGCTTGAGCCAGGCGCCTCAGGATACGAGCCAGAACCCGAACGCGGCGGCGCCCCAGGGCGGCGTGCAAGCGGCTGAGCGCGGTCCGGTGCATGAGGCCTTCGCAGCGCCGACGGCTGAGCCCAAGCCGTCACCTTTCGTAAACAAGAAACCACCGGCCAACATCGATGAAATGCCGCCCGAAGAGAAGCCCGCCGGCGACGCCGTATGGATTTCCGGTTACTGGCACTGGGACGATGAAGGCAACGACTACTTGTGGGTGAGCGGCTGCTGGCGCGTCAAACCGCCGGGCAAGGAATGGGTCCCCGGCTACTGGCGCGAAAGCGACGATCGCTGGCAATGGGTGGCGGGGTTCTGGGCCAATGCTCAACCATCGGGCCAGGGTCAGCAGGCCGAGCCCGTGACGGCGGCAAGTGCCGTGACGTACTATCCCGAGCCGCCGGCGCCGCCCGCGGTGGCCGCGCCGCCGCCCGCGCCATCGCCGGACATGATGTACGTGCCCGGCGCCTGGGTCTGGTATGACGGCCGCTATGCCTGGCGGGCCGGCTACTGGATCGATGGCCGGCCGGGATATGTCTGGGTTGCGTCACATTACCGCTGGACGCCCTACGGCTATGTCTACATTGCAGGCTACTGGGACCTGGCGATTCCCAATCGCGGCGTCCTCTACGCCCCGGTGGTCATCAATTACGGCCTGGTGGGCCCGCGGTTTGTGTACACGCCGGCCTATGCGGTGGCTGATTCCATCCTCCTGACCGCGCTGTTCATTCGGCCGGCCTACTGTCACTACTATTTTGGCTGCTACTACGGACCGGCCTACGTGGGGCTCGGTTACGAAAGCTGTTTCGTCTACAGCCGGCGCCATTACGAACCGATTGTGGCCTATCAGGTGTGGACTTACCGCCGTGATCCCACGTGGTTGAACGTCCAGATCAATGTGACCATAGCTCGGAATGCGGGTCGGGCGCCGTTGCCGGAGCGGGTCACGATCATCCAGCCGGCGCGTGAGGTTATTGTGGCGCGTGGCCAGACGGTTGTGACGGTACCCGCAGCCGCCCGGGTCCGGGCCATGGAATCGGCGCGCGTGGCCCACGCCGCGGCTGTCGAGCACCGTGTCCAGGCCGAGCGCGTTGCGCCGGGTCACACCCTCACCCAGCCCCGCCAGGCGTCGGCAGTCCGATCGGCGGCGCCGGCAAGTCATCCGGTGTCCACGCCGGTAAGTCATCCGGTGTCGCCGGCAGCGAATGCTCCGCATGCACCGAACGCGCCGGGCGCTTACAAGCCGTCCCCGTTCGGCTCCGCCAACAAATCCTCGCCGGCCACAGGACCTGCTCGGCCGGGCACGCAGAGCCGTCCGCTCCCGGGCCGGCCGCCTGCCAACACCAAGCCCATGCCGCGGCGGGATCCGCCCCACAAGGATGGGCATTGATACCGACCGAATGAACGAGCTGCGACCGTGAGGGAGCAGGGCACCGCTCCCTTACGGTCGCGGCTCTTTAGAACTGCAAAGATTACGCACTTTCTCGTGCCGTTTTTTCGGCCAGAGCCTGCCTGGACGGCTTGATTCTTTCCTTCCGCATTGCCAGCGCCCACGGACAATTTTCGGCCACTTTTCGGGCCTTCCGGACCGCGATTTTTTATCCAGACGCCCTGGATTGGGCATAGTTAGGCAGAGGTCCAAACCGTGTTCCCGATCCAGCCCCAGCGATGCGTTGCACGTGGACGGCGGATCGGCGTGTACCGCATCAAAGGAGAAAGCATGGCCCGCCACCCTATCCGCCTGGCATTGCTGCTGGGCGCGTTGACGGCCGTCGCGGTTTCACCCGCCCGCGCCGCCGAAGAATTTCAAGCACCCAAAGCCACCGGTCCCAAGATGAAAACCATCAAGGTCACCGAGTGCGTCCCGGAAACTTACCAGGTCAAGCGCACCGCTTACCGGGTCGAGTGCCGGCAGGAGACAGTCGACAGCTTCCGCTGCGAAACCGTCTGCGTCCCGCGTGAACGCGTCTGCACCGTGGTCGAGCGCGTTCCCGTCATGAAGACCGAAACCCGCAAGGTTTGCCATTACGTCCGCACCTGCGAAGAGCGCACGGTCATGAAGACTTGCTACGAGACGCGTCAGGTTACCTGCAACGTCCAGAAGTGCGTGTCCCGCGGCCACTGGGAATGCCGCGAGGTCTGCAAGCAGCCCTCGTGCCTGGAGAAACTGTGCAACCCCTGTGCTTGTCCTCACACCGTGAGCAAGAAGTGCTGGGTCAGCTGCCCGGAATACGTCTCTTGCCCGGTCACCAAGTGCCAGAAGGTCTGCGTCCAGAAGCCGGTTGTGTGCAAGGTGAACGTTTGCAAGCCGGTCTGGAAGGAAGAGCAGGTCCAGGTGTGCAGCTATCGCTGCGTTGAGAAGAAGGTGACCCAAAAGTACAACGTGACGGAAACCCGCAAGGTGCCCTGCAAGGTTACCCGCACGGTTCGCGTGTGCGTGCCTTATGAAGAAACCGTGACCTGCTGCCGCATGGTTCCCCGAGTTGTCGAGCGGCAAGTTGCGGAATGCTGCGAGACCACTTGCTGCAGCCCGTGCCGGTCTTGCTGCCGGTCGCGGGGCGGCCTGTGCCATCGCCGGAACTGCTGTAACTAATCAAAGACACAGCACCGGACCGTGCTCGTTAAACAGCCGCCACTTCCAGCAGAAGTGGCGGCTGCTTTTTTAGGAGGAACTACCGACCGTATTGTTAACGGTGTTGAAAGTTGCGTTGGCGTTGGTGCCCAGCGACGTGATGGCGGCAACGCAGACCACGATGATCAAGGCCAGCATCACTGCGTATTCGACGGCGGTGGGACCATCTTCCCGTGTGATGAAACTGCACGCACCTCGTACAAACTTCGAAAGCATGACCTTTCCCTTTCTGTTCCGGATAGCGACACACAAAACGTTTAGCGGCGGGAGGATTTGGCCAGTGACTACTTGCAAAGGGGAGGTGATGCCCGCTTGGGGAGAATAGGCGAAATCACCGCTAAACTAGGCTAGGCAACAATTCCACGCTTGTCAAATATTAAAGCCGTTCGCTCAGGCCGCCGTAATCGTGAGCGGTGAACGCCGGCTTCTTTGCACTTGACCCGTGCTGAAAGGGCAGTTATGGTTCCGCCCGAAATTTAGGGCGGACGAAAAGGGCAGCCCCAAGCAGGGAAACCACGCCGCGCGCGGGCTGCCGCGCGGTGCGGACATTTTCCGAAAGAGTTTTGGCATGAACGGAAAATTACTCGGCCACGGCTTGTTCCTGACCTCTGTCCTCACGCTTGCCGGCTGCCAGAGCGGGCCATCCAGCACGGCAGGCGGTTATGGCTCCCGGCCTTCCTACAACACCACGTCGCCTGCGGCAAGCGGCCAGGCTTCAACCTACGGCACGACGGGCGCAAATCCTGCCGCGCGGCCAATGAGTACGACGCCGGCCGGCGGCATGCCTGCCGCCAGCACCAGCCCGGCGTTTTCGGGCAGCTCCGCCGGCACCGGCTTTGGCCAGGGCTCGTCCACAAGTCCGTATTCGACCAGTATGCCTTCGGCGTCTTCCTACACGACGAATCCTCCGGGAACGTCTGCAGGCACTATCTCTCGTTTCCCCGGCGCGGACTCGCCCAGCCCGGCTCCTGTGCCGGCGGTTTCGGGCGGATCCTTACCGGCTTCCCCGATGCCTTCTGCGCCGCAACCTTACTCCGTGACGCCGCCGACGCCGCCGACCGGCATCGGATCCGGTCTGCAGTCGCCGTGAACAGCCAACGGTAACGTCACGAGCCTGATGCACCGGCGATCGGCCGGCGCGTCAGGCTCGTTTTGCATTTGCCGCCCAGGGAAAACCCGGTTTCTCTGAGAAACCGGTTTTTTTTTGCATAGACGTTTACTTCCCTTCCTGCTGGCACGGCAGCTTGCTGATGCCGTCGCAGCTCGCGGGCAGCTCGGCTTCCTCGATCACCAGGACCGGAAACCCGTCCTTGATGGGGAACCTCACGCGGCAACGTTCACAAACCAGGTGATTGTCTTCCAGGGCAAGCCGGGTGCGGCTTGGGTTCAGGGGACAACGGAGAATGGCAAGCAGCTCGGGGGAGAGCATTACTCATCCTCGTCGGGCGTCAGGAGGTACTGCACGCGCGCGTTCCCCTGGAGGGCAACTTTGGCGAGAGAGATAATGAAGCCCAGCAGGAAGCCGCGCCACACGACGTAAATCGCCAGCAAGGCGGTGCGCAAAACCAGAGAAGTTCCGGAGATGCTGAGCATGTAAAAGACCAAGAAAATGAAGAACTGTCCGAAGCCAAGCCGCAATAACATGAAAGCCCTTGGTTCGAGCCATTCGTCGTCTTTGAGCGCCATGGAGGCAGCGCGCAAGAACACACAAAAGCCGATGGGCACTGACAACGAAAGCACCTGCAACAGAATTGCCGCCAGGGTCTCCCAAAACGGCCAGGCACACCAGAAAACGTGAATAGGCAGGGCCCGGTCGATGTTGGCTTCATTCAGGGCGGCTTCCGGCGCCAGGAGCGCGGTGATTGTATAAGGCATAACGCCGACTACCGGCAGCACCTTCAAAAGGAGATCCACCAACAGGCTGAGGCAGCAGAGGATCACCATGCCAAGGGCCTGCCCGCGCGTGCCGAAGACATTGGGCACACCCAGGCAGACAAGAAAAGCGCAAAGGAACGCAGCCTGGTATCCCAGCGTGGCGACCTGTTCGATAATCTCCAGGATTTTGCCGATGCCGCTGCCGCCGGTCAAAAGCCCGGTGGCAACGGCCGCCACGCGCACTTCTCCGGATTGGGTGGCGCCCTCGACAATCGCGCCGTAGGAAGGGCTTTCGATCACGTTAAGAAGAACCAGCCCGGTGTGGAGCAGCCACACCAAGATCCAGATGCACGCGCCGGCAAAGACCAAGAGAAGAGCAAAGCGAAATTTCAGCCAGTCTTCGCCAAACTGGACGGTCTTCTTGCGGATTTTGCGGCGGACGGGGCGAGGTTTTTGCTCTTCCTTGTTCTCGGCGGGCTTGTCGTTCTTCCCGTCGGGCTCTTTCTTTTTTTTCGTGGCATCTGCTTCTTCGGCGGGAGCAGGCTGATCGACAAACGAATAGGATCCGCCATCATCCTCGGCATCGCCGCCCTGGACCTTGGCCTTGGCTAGAGCGTCGGCCGGAGCGGCGGCTTCCGCCGGACTGGGACTGGCCGGGGGTACGCGAACTTCTTTGCCGCACTTGGTACACTTGGCGCGGCGCCCGGCCTTGTCCGCGCTCACTCTCATCTGGTGCTGACAGGCCGCACAACGAAACGTGATGACATTCATCGTCGCTCCCCACGCCACGCTCAACTCTCGCAATCTAGCCGACGCGGGGGATGAATGCAACAGTTTCGTTGATGTGCGGCCGATTCATGGTCATTTAGCTCGTCTGCCGTTCAAGAATTTTTCCGCCGCTTTCGCGAATTGCCGACTCGACAGCGTCGGCCAAGGCCTGGGCCTGGCTCCTCAGCCGCCGCAGTCCGACCATGCCGCTCCACCAAGGCTTGTTGAGGCTGATGGACACCTCGACAGTCTTATCGCTTCGTTCTCGGACCACTACCCGAAAATCACGAGGAGGCGCCAGCGGGCCGGCCAGCAAGTTGCTGAGCAAACCGCCCTTCTTGAGTGTGAGCTCCCAGTCGCCGGTGAAGCCGACCGAATAGCCCAGTTGCCGGGCGGCACTGGCCACGATGCGAATCGTTTGTTCGGGTTTCAGGTTGGCCGTCAGCGAGATTTCCCGCATTGGTTATTCCTCCTTCCTTGTTGTAGGCCGCATTCTCCGAATGCGGTCCCTTCATTTCATTGTTCAATGTCGGGAGGCAAAAGGTCGGTCAAAAAGGCTCGCGTGGGGGAGGCCCTTCACCAACAGTGTAAATGGCGTGCCCATGGGTGTTTCCCAGACGCTGTTGGAGAGCCATTGTAAGATGACGTGTGCATGTACCAAGTTCATCTGCCGGAGAGTGACCAGTGATGCACAGACTCTTGACTTGCGTTCTCTTGCTTTCGGTCTTGCCCGCGATGGCGCAGACGCCTGACGCCAAGCCCTTGCAGTTCATCGAGAAGGTCGGCGGGAGCGTTGTGCGCGATCCGAAAATCAAGGATAATCCGGTCGTCGCCGTCAACCTCAATGGCAAAAAGATCAGCGATGCCGATGTCAAGCTGCTCGGTAGCTTGCCTGCGCTGCGGACGCTGGACGTTGGTTTCACTCCCATCTCCAATGCCGGCCTCAAGGAGCTGACGGCACTGAGCCAGTTGGGCGAGTTGAATCTCACGGCCACGGAAGTCACCGAGGCGGGCTTGAAGGAACTGGCGAAACTCAAACAGCTCAAGGTCCTGGATCTGGGACATACCAAGCTTGGCGATGGTTCAGCGAAAGTGCTGGCGGCTGCTTGCGGCGAATTGAAGAGCTTGAGTCTGCAAAACACCCGGATTACCGGGGCCGGTGTCAAGGAACTCGCCGGACTGAAGCAACTGCACAGCCTGAACTTGGCCATCACGCCCGTTAACGACGACGTTCTCAAAGAATTGACCGCGTTCCCGCAACTTACGGAATTGGACCTGAGCCAGACGGACGTAACCGACGCCGGCATTAAAGAGCTGGCCGGCCTGAGCCGGCTGCAGAAACTAAACCTGGCTAGCACCCGGATCAGTAACGCCGCCTTGAAGACGATTGCCGGCTTTGCCGAACTGCAGGGCCTGAATCTCAATCTGACTGCTGTGACTGTCGCGGGCCTGAAGGAACTGACCGGACTCGGCAAATTGGAAACTCTTTCGCTCGATCACACCACGATAGGCAACGCCGACCTCAAGACCCTCATGGCTTTGAAGCAGCTGCAGAACTTGTCACTAAGTTACACGAAAGTTGCGGGCGATGCCGTCAAGGAGCTGTCGGCTCTGACACGTTTGCAAGAGCTGCGGCTGCTCGATCTGCGCCTGGACGACGCGGCCGTCGCCGCTCTGCAAAAGGCCTTACCCAAGTGCAAGATCATCCGGTAAACACTGAATGCGGAGGCCGCATGGAAAAGGTTAACCTCGCTGAGAAGCTGTCCCAGTTCTCGGAGCACTGGAAACCGAAGATCGTCGGCGACCTGAACGGCCAGCTGGTGAAACTTGTCAAATTCCAGGGGGAGTTTGTCTGGCACCATCACGATCATGAAGATGAGCTGTTCATGGTGGTCAAAGGCCGCTTCCGCATGGACTTCCGCGATCGCCAAGTCTGGCTCGATCCGGGGGAATTCCTCATCGTGCCGCGCGGCGTCGAACACCGGCCGGTCGCCTCCGAAGAAGCTCACGTCCTTTTGTTTGAGCCCGCTTCGACCCTCAACACCGGCAACGTGCGGAACGAACGAACGGTGGAGCGGCTGGAGAAGATCTGAGCACGTGGACCCGGTCACGGAATCGAGCGTTGCAGGCTGCCAATCACGCGCCGGGCTCGCGTTATCAGGATGTGGAACCACGCGAACTGCGCCAGCCCGAATGGGCTGAATATAGCTAACGCACCTACCAACAGCGAATTCCGGGTGAAGGGAAGGAGCGCGTCGAGCCTGGTGTTCCCGGTGATGATTGCCAGGAATGTGGACACGAAAAGCACGCTGCCGAACGCGCCGAAGATCCAGACATATCGACCGACGCTCTGCGCCAGCGCGGGATTGGAAAGCCAGCGCGCCATTCTCAAAAGGAAAACGGCGAAAAAAGCATGCGCCAAGCCAAAGGTGCACGCGCTGAGGCTAATGATCAAGAGCAAAAACGGTGCAATCCCGATGCGCGAAAAAAGGGGGGGCCGTCGTTCCGGCCAAGCTTGAAAGCCCAGCGCCTCAGAGCGCTGCCCGGCCAGGACCAGTGCCGCTACCATTGCAGTCACCAAACACAGGACATAGAACAGGACGGCGATAACGGCCCATGCCCGGCTTCCCGATTCCACCGGCGCGGAACAGCAAAGAAACTTGCCAACCAAGAGCAAGATCATGGCGGATAAAAGAAACAACCCGGCTACCATGTCCAGGGGAGTGAGTAAGGACAACGATTCCAGGTCTGACAACGCGAAGAACATGGCCAGGCAAGCGGCAACGCCGATCAGCCCCGCGGTCATTCCCAGCTGATAAATGAGCAGACCGGTGCGAACCGTGTCCCAGGCCTCATTCGCCGAGCGCGAGCGGGGTCTATCTCCGTACGGCCCACTGTGTTCCTGAAACCCCTCGGAAACCTCGGGGATGTTGAACGTGCAGCGGCAACGCGGGCATTGCCCGCGCCGCGCCGCCGCTTCTTCCGGCGCTTGCAACGGTTCCTGACACTCGGGGCATGCAAACGTGAACGCCATGACGGATCATTTTTCTTTGGACACGGTCACGACCAGCTTGACATTCTGAACGATGGTGCGTCCGCGGAACTCCGCGCTGGCGCGAATCACGACATCGTTAATCTTGCCGGACGGCGCGTCCGGCGATGCGGTCAGAACCAGCCGAACCTGATTGTCGCCGGCAGCCAGGGTGGCCTGCTCGGCTTGAAGACTTTCGATTCCGGCGGGAATGATGAGGCGCAGACGCACGGGACCTTCGAAGTCATAAAGCCGCGCCGCCTTCACGACCAGGGAAACCTCTGCGCCAGGAGCTACCTTCACGTTTGCCGGCGTGACGCTCAACTTGACAAGCTGCTTCGGCAAGACGATGACGTTGATCGGAGTGGACGGTTGCGAGATGCCGCCCGGCTGGTTTCGCTTCTGAGGATTGGCACCCTGGGCCTGGCCATTGAGAATGACCGTGTAATTGCCGGGCGCCGCCGCCGGCTTGACGTCCAGCGACGCCTTGATCGTGTCCTTGCCCGGCGTCAGCGTCACATTGGGGAAATTGAAAGCGGGCAAAGGCGTCAGGGGTGCAATCTGAATCGGCCCCTTCAACTCGGGCCAGTTGCGAGTCAGCCGTAGCGGGACAGTGATTTTTTCGCCCGGGAAGGCGGTGAACGCGGGAGTGTCGGCCGTCAGGCTGAATGGCGCCTTGTCCCGCACCGCCACTACCAGCGAGCGATCCAGCCGGCTGATCGCGGGGATGTTTGGCTGAGGCACGGGCCAGGTGATCGTGGCGGGGCGGGCTTCGCGGATCAGCTTTCGGCCGGCGATCGTCGCTGTGCCGATGATGCGAATGGGGCCGGTCCAGGGCTCGGCGTCCGCGGACGCGCTCAGCACGATTTGCGCTTGCTTCTGCCCCGCTGCCAGCGTCTGCGGCGGCAGACTGAGCCCGTCTGGAAGATCCTTCCCGCTCAATTCAATGTCGCCCGCAAACCCGTCGCTTCGCCACGCATAGATCTGAATCACCTGGGTCCCATGCTGTCCGACAACGGTGGCGCCGGGGAAGATGGTTTGTTGTGGCGGTTGAATTCGCACTGCGGGCATGGCGATCAACCGGAAATCGGGCTGTTCAGGCGCGATGCGAAGCTGATAGCCATGTCGCGGCCCCGCTTGAACTGAGGCGTCCCGGCTGCTCACGAGAAGGGCATAGTCCCCCGCCGTGGCCGGCGTCAAGCGATAGCGCTGCGGATCGAAGGTCCGTGTGAAGAACTGCGGGCTCAGAACCTCCGCGCCGTCGTCCTGTTCGGTGATGATCCTGCCCTTGCCGTCACGCACAATGAAGTACAAGTCCAGGGGCGGGCCGAGGCGATCGCCGCAGAGCTCGATGCTGTAGGCCTGCCCTTTTTCAGCGTGAAACACGTACCAATCTTGATCGTTCTTCCGCTCGAGCCGGCCGGAAATCTGGCAGGGAACGGTAACCTTTTGTGCCGTGGCCGCGGAATCGTTGTCGGGGGCGTCCAGGACGAGCGGCGCGGCTGCATAGGTCATGAGTGCCGGATTGGAGATGCCGCTTTGGTTGTGGAGACGCAGCTCGAAGCCGTCCAGACTGGAGGCGCTGGGGGGAATGTGACCGGTGTAATCGAGTCGTTGCCGGGCCAGGGGATCGCCGGGCGCCGTCACGCTTACCGTCGCCGTCTCCAGGGGTCTGCCATCCAGTCGAATGGCTGGATCGAGTTTGCCGTCGGGTAAGTTCCGGCCATAGACGGTGACCTCGGTAGTCCGGCCCGGCTCGATGGCTGCCGGAAAGATAGCGTCGATCCACGGCGCCGTTGAGACCGTCAGGCGGTAGAAATGCTCCGGCCCACCCTGGGTGTAAGTGAAGCTGGCGACGCGGATGTTATAATCGCCGCCTTCGGGCAGCACGCAGTCGGTGACCGCGTCGTTCTCCCGATAGCCGCGGCCGGAAGCCAGCCGTTTTCCCTTCTCATCGTAAACCTCGATCGTGGCCGGCAGCTTGCTGTCGATGCTGCTTGTCAGGCAGCTGAAGACGACGCGCTGCCCCTTCTTGCCCGTGAAAACAAAGTAATCGACATCCGTTGGATTACCGATGCCGCCGTTGACCGTGCAGTTTAACTCAATCCTTTGGGACTGCGGCACATCGTCGTTTGGCTCGATGGCAATGACTTCCTTCAGATCGCCGACCACGAAGGCCCGCGGATTGCTGACGCCGCCCTTGGTGATGACGCGGATGTCGTGAATTCCCGGCCGGGCATCGGCGGGGAGGGTGATTTTGAATTTATTGCTCTGGCGCGCAGGAGCTTTCTTCTGCTTTTTCATGGCGGGCGTTTTAGTTTGCTTGGGCCTTTCCGGGACGGCGATGCTCTCGAAACCCACTCTTGGAACGCTGAAATAGAGCCCTTCAATCTGATCCAGGTTTTGGCCCGTGACGGTGATATCAAAGGAAGCCCCAGCCTGACCGCCGCACGGTGTTACCAGCAGAAGCTGAGGACTCGGGTATCGCTGTGCGTGCGCCGATCCGGTGACGGCGGCTGCAGCCAGGAGCGCGCACGCAAAAACAGGATGCGATCTCATGAGACCCCCCCAAAGGGCGAGCCGTAGCCCGCACTGTCATAATACAGCGCCGACTTGCCCAGTTCAGCTTAGAGCCTATCCCAAAATGGGTCTGACCCCTTTGGGCAAAAACCAGGAAAAGACTGACAAGTTCGAAGGGGTCTGACCCCTTTTGGGATAGGCCCTTAAGAGTTTATCCCGGTTTTATCATCCGCTCGGCGCGCGCTTTGCACACCTTCCGGCGTTAACCTTGTAAGGGGAGAACCCCCGGGATCTTGAAAGAAGAAGAGGCAGCGCCATGCGAAATCACATGCTTCAGGGACACGCCGGCAGTATCTGGTCGGTAGCCTTTTCGCCTGATGGAAAGGTGTTGGCGTCGGCCAGCGAGGATCAAACCGTCAAGCTCTGGGACCGCAAAAGCGGTCAGCAGCTTGCCACGCTGGAAGGGCACCTGGGCGGCGTCAACACGGTCGCATTCTCACCGCGCGGCAGATTTCTCGCCAGCGGCGGGCAGGACGGCCTGGTCAAGCTCTGGGACTGGATCGAGCAGAAAGAGTGTGCTTTCCAGGAACACGGCGGCGCGGTCAACGCGGTGGCCTTCAGCCCGGACGGACACTGCCTGGCGTCGGCAGGGGTCGCGCCGCGTCAGCAGGGTGAAATCCTCCTCTGGGATTTGGGTACGATGCCTGCCGTGACCAGCATGGCTGCCCACGGTCATGAGGTCTTCTGCCTGGCCTTCTCGCCGGACGGGCATCTCCTGGCAATCGGGGATGCCAATGGGAACGTAAAGCTTTTGAATCATCGCGAGAACAGCGTCCAGGACCGGCTTAGTGCTCACAAGGGACCGGTGCGGAGCCTGCTCTTTCATCCTCATGGCCGCGCGCTCCTCAGCGCGGGCGAAGACGGCAAGCTCAGGTTTTGGGAATTGGCTAGCGGCGCGGAGCTCGCGCGGCTTACCGGAAACACCTATGGAGTCATGGCCGCGTCATTCTCTCCGCATGGCGGACGGCTGGCGATTGGCTGTTTCGACGGCCAGGTCAAGTGCCGGCGCATGGCCCCGAACCGCTCCTGGGAATTGCTGGGACGGAATGAGCAGGCGGTTTTCGGCGTCGCTTTTTCACCCGATGGCCGCCAACTCGCGGCAGTCGGCATGGACAACAACATTACCCTCTGGCGGACCGCGCCCCGCAAACAACTCCTGCCCCATAACGTCGTCGGCACACCTTCGGCCCCCTGGCCCCGGCGACCGCACTTCGAACAGTCTCCCGTCGAGGGCATGGCCCGTAGGCCGGCCTGAGGCGCGCATGCTTGCGTTTCGCGGACGGCCGGCGAATCACTTGCGGGATTGGTCCGCGGGCTTTCTGAGATCGAGGTAACGATCGAACGGGTTTTCTCCCGGACTTTCGTAGCGGGGAGGCGGACGCGGCAGCGGGCCCTGCAGGGCCAGCCAGTTTTGCCAGCGACCGATGGCGCGGTCAGCCTGAACCTGGGAAGCCGAAGCATCCGGTCCGAAATCGGTGCCACGCGCCAGCCGGACGAGTGCGTGGCGTGCAGCGGTCCGTACATCAGGATAGTCATCCTTCAAGAGCGGAATCAGATTCTTTTCCGCATGAACTTGCCGCCGGCTCAGAATATCCGCGGAAAACCAGCGGATCAAAGGATTCTTATCGTGCAGATTGTCAATGAGATCTCGATTAGACGCCGCCAACAAAGAGAGAAGCAGCGGTTCGACCATCTTTTGTGTCTTGAGTGCTTGAGTCAACAGGAGCGTGCGCAGCTCCGCTTTTTCTCGAGCGAGTTGCTGGTCCAGGGACCACACGCCCTGTTGGGCAAGTGACGTCATGAACCTCATCTGCTGAACGGCGGGGTTGGCCTCTTGTTTCATCAAGCTCGACATCTGATTGAAAACCACGTTCTCTCCTGACAGGAGAGTGCCCTTGGGGCCAAGGCGTTCAATCATTCAGCCGCAGTCGTCCATCAAGGAATGAAGGCTGCCGGCCGCGCTGCGGGTGATCGATAGCCGGCGTTGTTGATCCTTCTGGACCTGTTGCAGGCGCTCGATCTTTTGGCTCTTCTCCAAGATGAACGCTTCGACAGGGACCCTGGTGAGAATTCGCGTCCATTGTTGCTGGATGGCGGGGTAGTACAGCGAGTCCAGTGGCACGCCCTTGCCCAGCCTGTCAAAGGCGATAACGGCCCGCATCGGCTCTTTGGTGCGGTCGATTTCGTTTTGAAGCTTGAAAGTCAGACGGCTGAAGGGCTCGGTAAAGCCAAGATGCAGCTGGGCAGTCAAATTGATGGCTTGCACCAGGCGCGGCAGGTCCTCGGTTGAAAAGTGCTGTTCGTCCAGGCTCCGGCAAACCCATAGCCGGCTTTGCTCGAGCGTTTCTCGGAGGGCCGACTCGTCCGGCAAGGACAGAGAAGGGATGATCGACAGGAGCAAGTGCAGGCGAATGACTTCGGCGCTGTCGCTCGCCCCCTTGCAGCTCTCGATCGCCGCGTTCATCTGTCGGCTCAAGTGCTCCGGTTCGAAGCGGAGCTTGCGGTCGGCAGCGGCCACGGCCAGCATGGCTGCACAGCGCACCGACCGATCTGGATCGGCCAGGCACTTTTTCAGCGAAGGCACATGCTCCTTGGCGGCCGACTTGACTCGAGCGAGCGCCAATAGCGCCGCGAGGCGCTCAGTGGCGTCGGCAGAACGTAGAAACGCCGCCAGCGTGGTCGCGGTTTTCCGCGGATCGTCGCCGAAAGATTTGGGGATGTCTGCCTGAAACCACCGGCTCTTGCCATTGAGAGCGGTGATCGCATCCCGCAGGGGGCCGTCGTCCGGTCGGCTGACCGCCAGGACGGCGGTAAAAGCCCTGACCTGAGTTTCCAGATCGCTGCGGCTGAGAATGTCGAGGAGCTTTTTGGCCGCCGGCGCCGCCCTTGTGCCGAGACGAATCAAAGATCCGGCCGCCGCGCCCTGGATCTTGGGATCTTGATCCTGAAGGGCCTCGGCCAGGGCCTTGACCGCGTCGGGCGAATTCAGAAATCGTCCGAGACTCATCAGGGCATTGATGCGGGTGTCGAGCTCGCCATCCCGGGCCGCCGCAGCGACTCGACCGACCATATCCGGCCCGATTTGGAACAGCGCATCGGCAGCTATGTAACGGACCTGGCGATCTGGGTCGCGGAGCGCCCGTGCCAGATAATCCGCCGCCGGGCGGGCTGCCTCGTGCATGCCGTCCAGGGCCAGCGCGGCCAGCAATCGTACTTTTGCCTCGGGGTGAACCAAAAGGTCCCGGACGGGGATGACGGCAGCACCGGCCTCGTGGCCGATCGTTCCCAAGGTCAGCAAGGCCCGCGCCCGGATAGCCGGCGGGCCCTCCTGTAAGGCAGCCGTGACCTCCGGCACCGCGGCCTGACCAATCTGAGCCAGCGTCCGCGCCGCCTGGCCGCCGATCTCCTTGTCGGTCTGGCGGAAGCGCCGGCCCAGCGCCGGCACTGCCTCTTTGGCGGCCGCTCCATAGGTTCCCAGCTTTTTCATGGCGGCGAGGACTGCGTTTCGGTCCGAATCATCGAGCGCAGCGATGAGTTTTTGGAGCCTTTCGGCCTGCCGGTCGTCAGCAGCCTCCAACCGTTTGTCACTGTGAAGAAGACAAGCCAGGTACATGCCCAGAACAAAGAGTTTTTTCATGGGGAGAACCTCCTCGACGAGCTGCTAAGCGCGCACTCTTTTCTTTAGCCACAACGGCTTCTTTTGGCACGTATAACCCAGATGCGCTCAGATCGTTTGTGGGTAGTTCAACTGTAACTTTTCGGCGAGCGGGGGGCGTGAGCCCCCTGATTTGGCGTGCCATCAGGGGGCTCACGCCCCCCGCTCGCCAACTTGGCTGCTGATCAGTTACGGTAGAGATAGGTCAGCTAATCACCTGCCGCGAATCAGAATGGCCGATCGTAATCGGCGCCTGCCAGATCGGCGGGGCGGCATTCCATGGTATCGACAGTAGACTGTCGCAAAAGGCGGGAGCCGGGGGGGCTCAGCCCGGAGACGCCGGGATTTCCCTCAGTGTTGGGCCCAGGTTTCACCGCTGGCTTTTGCGGTCTCGGCGGTGACACCTTCGGCACCTGGAAGTGGTGGGGATATGGGCACTGACCTGAATATGGACAGCCAGGATATTGCTGATGATAGTTCGGGTCTTCGCGGAAACTCGGAGAAGCGGGGTTGGAGTCGCTGCGGCGTTCTTGTGCTTCCTCGGCCGGTTGCGGCTCGGCCGGCGCTTGGACGCCCTGATCGGCGTTGCTCTCCTCACCGAAAAGATCTTTGACGAAGTCGACCACGCAGCTCACCAGAGATGAGCCACAAGCAGGACAATCTTTCGTTTCGCTATCGCCCAGAAGCCAGCTCAGGAATCGGTTCATGCAATCGCAGTCCCGCGGGGCGCCGTCCTGCTCGTCGGTATCATCTGCATACGGCATCAGCTCCGGCAATCGGTCAAATTCCTGGCTGTCCTCGGGTAATGCTCGTTCAGTAGGAAAATCGTTAACGGGAGGCTTGGTCCTGATCGCTTGAGGTTGGGGAAGAGGGGCTTGCTCCGGCCGGTCGTCCCCAGCATCAACAACGATGGTTTCAACGACTTCGACCCGCTCGCCGGGCTCAGCGAGAGGAGGCTCCTGGTGCTCATCGACCCGTATTTCGGGCGCCGGAATGGGGAAACAAGCGCCGGGAACGGGCTTGCCCGGGGCCGCAATGGGATCTTGAGAAGCCGGGGCGGATTTCACCGCTGCCAGAGGGTTACTCCGCCAGGCGACCTGGTAGACCGCCTGTGCCCAGCGGCCCAGGCTCGAGTCGGGGTGCATGGCGGCATAACGCCCGGCGGCAAAAATGCCGACCGTGCTGCACACCAGTACCGCCAGGGCTCCCCAAAGTATCTTTCGCATGTTTCCCTCGGTTCACAAAGACAGAAGGGATCCGATCCGGGCGGCGGACTATAGCGATGCCGGGCCGGGGGTGCCAGAGCAACAGTGCGAGGAAGAATTGGCAGCTATTTTTTCGTTTTTCTTCGGCCCGGCCCGGCGCAAACGACGTAAAATAGAGTGTCGAGAAATTTCGCCGGACAACGCGAACTTCCGTGGCCCGTTGCTGTCTTGCAAATAGTCCAATTTCTCTGTTTCGCGGCCATGGGAGGCTTGACGCAGGCTTCGCGGTCGGCCATGATAGAGGCCGATGCCCGGCGGTTTTCCTTAGTTCCAGCCCGGAGGTGACCAACGGCTTTCGTTCCTGCTTGCTCTCTGAGAGCCTCCTTCGCCGGAACTTGCCTGCGAAAGGAGGGCCATTGAACAGCGCAACGATGACGAGCATTTCAACCCGGATTCCCGCGGCTCTCGAGCGTGCTGCTCACTGTGCTCGAGTGGCTTCGGATAACAAAGCCCAGAACGTCCTGGTTCTCGACATGAGGGGGATCACTCCGCTCTACGATTTTCTCGTGCTGGCAACCGGGGCCAGCCGCCGCCAAATTCATACGCTTGCCGAAGAAATCGATGCTGCCATGCGCGGCTTCGGCGATGTCCGTCTGTCGATCGAGGGGTATCAGGTCGGCAAGTGGGTCGTGCAGGACTACGGCGACGTGGTCGTCCACGTTTTCGACGGCGAGTCCCGCTCCTACTATGGCCTGGAAGACCTGTGGGCCGATGCGCCGCACCTCGATTGGGAGCGGGTGTAGGCGGATTTGGCTGGCAACGGCGGGCGAGATGAACCCTCTAGAGGAAATCAAGGACCGGTTTCGCGCAGCGCTTTCCGGCTCGGTGGACGATGTCGAGCCGCACGTCGCCATGGTGAAACCGGCGCAGGATCCTCGTCACGGTGATTATCAGGCCAACCTGGCCATGGGCCTGGCAAAGTCGCAGGGCCGAAAGCCGCGAGACCTGGCCCAGGAGATTGTCGGCCGGCTCGATCTGAGCGGCTTACTGCAGCCTCCAGAAATCTCCGGACCGGGATTCATCAATCTTCGCCTGCAAGACGCATGGCTAGCCGCACGTCTTCAGGAAATGGCCGCCGATAACCGTCTGGCCATAGCCCCTCCCGCGAAGCCGCGCCGGCTCGTCATCGATTTCAGCTCCCCCAACGTCGCCAAGCCCATGCACGTGGGCCATCTCCGCAGCACCATCATCGGCGATTCCCTGGTGCGCCTTTTCCGATTCCTTGGTCACCAGGTCATCACCGACAATCACCTGGGTGACTGGGGCACGCAATTCGGCATGCTGCTTTATGGGTTCAAGCATCATAGAGACGACCAGGCGCTGCAGGCGGATCCAGTCCGCGAGATGCTGCGCCTGTATTTACTTGTACGCGACGTGATCCGCCCCGCGGAAACCGACGAGGACGATGATGCCTCGGCAGTAAAGTACTCCGACACGGACATTGCCAAGGCCAAGGCCATTCTGGAAGAGGTGCGCCGCGAGACGGCCCGGCTGCATGCCGGGGATCCAGAAAACGTCGCGCTCTGGCAGAAGATGATGCCCTGGTGCCTGGAGGAAATCAATCGTACTTATCGCCGGCTTGACGTGGTCTTCGATCATACGCTGGGGGAGAGCTTCTACAATCCCATGCTTGCGGACGTGGTGGCGAGCCTGCTTCGGAAGGGCATTGCCGAGGAAAGCGAGGGGGCTGTTCTGGTTGCTCAGGGAGGCCGGCCGTCCTTGATCCGTAAGAAAGATGGAGCATTCACCTACACGACGACCGACCTGGCGACCATCCGCTATCGCATGGAAACATGGCAGCCCGATGCGATGCTCTACGTTGTCGATTCGCGGCAGGCCCTGCATTTTCAGAACCTTTTCGAGACGGCACGGCGCTGGGGATATGACAAGGTGGAGCTGGCCCACATTGCCTTCGGTTCGGTCCTCGGGGAGAATCGCCGGCCTCTGAAAACGCGTGAAGGCGGCGTTGTCGAGTTGAGCAGTTTGGTTGATGAAGCGGTCGAACGTGCCGCGCACGTGTACGAGCAATCCCGGCAAGAACGCCGGGAGCGGGGCGAGGAAGTCCCCGAATTGGATCCTGCCGAGCGCAAGCGGGTTGAGGAAGCTGTCGGCGTGGGCGCCGTCAAGTATGCCGATCTATGTCAAAACCGCCTCACCGACTATGTCTTTAGCTGGTCCAAGATGCTGGCCATGAACGGCAACACCGGCACCTACATGCAATATGCTTACGCTCGAAACCGGAGCATTTTTCGCAAAGGCGGGGAGAATGAAGATCGCTTCAGAAGGTCGCCGCCGGCGGTCCTGTTGGAAACTCCGCAGGAACGCAGCTTGGCCGTGATGCTGTTGCGACTGGAAGAGGCACTGGCCGACGCTGCCGCCGATTATCAGCCAAGCGCCATTACCACTTATCTCTGGGACCTGGCCAAGAGCTACAGCGGCTTTTTCCAGAACTGTCCGGTCCTGAAAGCCGGCACTCCGCAGCTGCGCGACAGCAGGCTGGCGCTCTGCGATCTGACCGCCCGCGTCCTGGAGCGCTGCCTCGATCTGCTCGGCATCAAGACTGTCGAGCGCATGTAGAGTACGGACTACAAGAAAAAGCCCCGGAGGTCATCCGGGGCTCATTTTCATGCGATTTCTTCTATTTTGTCAGGGCTTCTTGCCGTCGCCGTCGGTGGTATGTCCTGAAGCGGTGGCGGCCAGTTCATGTTCCAGGTCCAGCTTTCGAACGCGCTCCTCCATTTCCTTTCCCGGCTTGAAGGTCACCACATTCTTGGGCTCGACATCGACCCGTTCGCCGGTCCGAGGATTGCGTGCCTTGCGTGCCTTGCGTCGTTTGACTTCAAAGACCCCGAAGTTACGCAGCTCGATCCGCTTCTCCCGCAGCAGGGTATCCACGATGGCGTCGAAGGTCTTCTGGACGATTTCCTTCGTTTTGAGCTGGGTGAGGCCAAGCTGGTCGGAAATGTCTTTGACGATCTCTTTCTTGGTCACAGGTCGGCTCTCCCTTCGCGGATATCGTTCTGCATGGAGTATATAACTGTAAAAGGCACATAGACTAATGTCAAGGGTGAAAATGTCTAGGGCAAAGCATCCGCTCGCAGGCCGGCATGGTACAGAGCGGGCATGGTAAGCCGATGATCCCCCTGGACGTAAAAGCTTTCGCCTCCATCCGCCACGGTACGGACGAGGATCGTCTTCCATGGCCTGTAGTAATAGCGCGGATCGGCCTTGCTCGTTTCCTTTCGGATGTCCCCTTCCAACGGGACCAGGTCAAAAACACCCGTGGTGAAGAACCTTATCGACCGCCCGCTCTGCTCGGCCACGTTTCGGGCCATGGAAAGGGCCTTGAGATATACCTCTGGAGCCATCACGGCTGACCCGAAGCTCAACAAAACTCCGTGCTCCAGCCGCCGCACTTGTTCTGCGAAAACCAGGAAGTCCTGGTAACTGGTTTGACCCAACGCCGCCCCGTCGCAATTCGGATGTTCGTGGATGATGTCGTAGCCGATGCCGACGTGGACGGTCACCGGAACGCCGAGCCGAACACCCGCCGCCAAGACGCTGATGTCCCGGTGCGGGAAGGGGCCCTCCAGGATGGCCTGCCCCAAGGCTTCGCCCATTCCCAGGCCTTTTTTGGCCCCGTCACGGATGGCATCGTTCATCCGGCCGGTCTCTTGCCACAGGCCGAACTCGCCGGTCTGGATGTAGCGGGCGACGCTTTCGGTGGTGGCCCCGATCAAAGCAAATTCCCGGTCGTGGATCGGGCCGGCGCCGTTCATGGCAATGTGGCTGACCAGGCCGCGCTCCATCATGTCGATGAGAAATCGCGAGACGCCGGCGCGAAGGACGTGAGCGCCCATGAGAAGAATCCGCGCCGCGCCCGCTTGGCGAGCTTCGACGAGCTTACGGCCAAGGACCGGCATCGCCGCGTGTGCGAAGCTGGGGGGCGGGGCGTCCAGCGGCAAGACCGCCGATAGGTCCAGATCGTGCTGCCGCTCCGCCAGGGGTTTGAGCCGCAACCGGCGGCGATCAAAAGCAGGATAAGGCATCGCGCTTCACTTCCCTGGTTTTCGGCGAAGCAAGAATAAGGTCAAATCATCCTGAAGCTCGTCACTTCCGGTGAAACGCTCAACGGCTGCCTTGATCCGGTCGGCCCATTCGGGTAAAGGCAAGCCGGCGGGCAATCCGGCGACGAGTTCCTGAAGCCTACGGACGCCGAACATGCCGGCGCCGGCGGGATCGCGGGCCTCGATGGCCCCGTCCGTGTAGAACAGGAGCGTTTCTCCGGGGGCGAGCGAGAGAGTGTAATTCCGCAAGTGCAAATCACCCTCCTCGAAGCCCAGGAGCCGTCCCGGTTGAAGGACGAACTCCTCGACTCGTCCGCCGGCGCGACGAAGCAACGGCGGCGGGTGGCCACCCGATGCCAGCACCAGCTGCTCAGTCGCCGGCTCATAGACGCCATGCGCCAGAGTCACGAACATGGCCGATGGGTTATCAGCGGCGAGGGCGGAGTTCAACCGCGCCAAGGTCTTGGCCGGATCCGCAGGACCTACCACTGTCCCCGGGCCTGTCTCCTGACTCCTGACCCCTGATCCCTGGCCCTTGGCTTCGGCCAGGTGGCGGCACAGTGTCCGAACCGCCACCATGAACAACGCCGCCGGCATGCCTTTGCCGGAGACATCTCCGACAAAGAACGCCAGCCGGTTTCCCGGCACCCCAAAGAAATCGTACAGATCGCCGGCGACCTCGCGCGCGGGGAAGACCCGACCGTGCAACTCGAAATCTGCCCCGGCGAAGCCTTCCAGCTCGTGAGGTAAGAATCCTTGCTGAATCTCCCGGGCCAGGGCCAGCTCTTGGTGCAGCCGCTGCTCCCGCAATCGCTCGGCGTGAAGAGCTGCGTTCTCCAGCACCGCCGAAACGTGCAGACAGACGGCGGTGAGGATCTGCAGGTCCTCGACTCGAAAAGCCAAACCCCGCCGGAACCGGTCCACCTGGATCACTCCCAGGCGCTTGCCGTCCTTGCCGATGAGAGGCACGCACAACAGCGAGTGCAGATCGAGCGATGTGAGAGTCGCGCTGCCCTGAAAGCGCTCATCGGCCCGCGCGTCTTCGCTCAAGAGGCCGACGCCCTCGTCCAGCGCACGTCGTACGATGGTCCGGCTGTAGGGATAGGTGCTGGCGTCTTCCTGATGACGGCACCGTTGGCCGTGAACCACGAGCTTGTCCTTCTCGCACAAGAGCACCATCGATCGATCCGCCTGCGGAAAGAGCCGCATCACCTGCTCCAGAAGCTTGTCCAGGAGCGGCTCCAGGTCCAGGGTGTCGGCCAGGTGCTGCGAGATCTCCAGAACTACTTGCAATTTCGTGGCGGGATCTTGCCCATAGACGCTCTGATCGAGAACGGTGGCGTTGACTTGTTGCCGGACCACCAGGCTCGATTCCGTTGATGCCACCTGCGGGTCCGGCCGCAAACCAAACAGGTACGGACCGATCTGGAAAACATCGCGCTCCAAGAGCGGCACCTCCGCATGCGGCTCGAGGCGCTTGCCATTGAGAAAGGTCCCGTTGCTGCTGCCGAGGTCTTCAAGGAAATAGGCGGAGTCGCGGACAAGGATCTGGGCGTGGTGCCGGCTCACCGCCTTGCCGCTCAGACAGACGTTCGAGTCGAACTGCCGGCCGAGAACGATCGGCGATGCTTCCAGCGGATACTTGCGGCCGGCATCCGGTCCCTGCAACGTGATCAACATGCCCATCCCGCCAATTTAGCCGATGGTACAGTGCGATTCCAGTGTCCCGTGCGCGGGCGCGCACGCTATGCCCGAAGTTGGCGCTGCCGGCGAATCGATGGTGCAGAGACCCACACAAACGGGGTTAAGTGCCGAAATAAAAAAATTCGGCCCCCAGGTTCGCATTCGTTGCAAGAAATCTCAATTCGTTGCAAGAGGGGGGTGGGGTAGCGAGCGCAACCTATTTCAGGCGCCTTGTTCGCCGCAGGCCTCGCCAAGCACGTCTTCGGCGACGTAAATAGGCACCTTGGCGGTGACGGCCAGGGCAATGGCGTCGGACGGCCGGCAGTCCACCTCGACCAGCTCGCCGTCCTTGCGAATGCGCAGCTTGGCATAATAGGTGTGCTCGCGCAGCTCGCTGATGTAAATGTCTTGCAGCTCGGCGCCCATCTGATCGATGACGCTGGCAACCAGGTCGTGGGTCAGAGGACGGGGAGAGGCCAGGCCGCGGACCCGGCGATCTATGCTGGTGGCCTCGAAGATGCCGATGACAATCGGGAAGCTTCGTTCGCCCTCGGTTTCGCGAAGCATGACCACTTGCTGATCGTGGACTTCATTGATGATGATGCGCTTCAAATCCATCTGGACGGGCACGGCAGCCTCACTTTCCCGAGAAAGTTCCGGCAGCAACAAAGATGAGGGTTGAGCCGGCTCTTCGCATTCTGCCGCGCATTATAAAACTTTCGGGCAAACCAGGTCAAGCAGGCTGACGGGGCCGCCACCGCCAAACGACCCATGGAGTAACGGACTGAGGAAAGGCATGGAATTCTTTGCCAAAGCATAGTTGCGAATGGTATATTGTTACTGAGACTTCGCGGACCTGTCGGGACAGGGTCCGTCCGCCCATTCTCCATGGTGGAGCAGCTCCGAAGTTCGATAACTTCGGAAGTTCGGCATTGGAGCCCCGTAACGAGGTAGCCCATGGCCCTGGCACTGAACATCGGCAAATGCACGCTTTTGGGGAACTACCGCGAAAACAACGAAGACGCCATTGAAGTCAAGCAGTTCCCCGACATGACCATATGCATCGTGGCCGACGGCATGGGCGGCCAGGCGGCGGGCGAAATCGCCAGCAAGCGGGCCATCGAGGTCGTGCCGCGCGAAATTCGCAAGCACTTGCCGGCCGGCGCTACCGAGGACCAGTGCAAGACCATCATCCGCAAGGCCGTCATTCAGGCCAACGAAGAGATCATGCAAATGGGGTCGCTGGATCGCGATCTCAAGAACATGGGGACGACGATCGTCATGGCCCTGTGGCGCAAGGGCCGGGAATTGTACATTGCCGGCGTTGGCGATAGCCGGGCTTACCTCATCCGCGGCGGCAAGATCGAGCAGCTCACCATCGATCATTCGCTGGCCCAGGCCCTGGTAGAGAACAAGACCATCTCGGCCGACGAGGCCCGCGAACATCGTTTCCGCAACGTCCTGTGGAAATACCTGGGCAGCAAGGAGGTCGGCGAGGGTCCCGAGGTGAAGGTGATCCCCCTGGAACCGGGCGATCGCTTCGTATTGTGCACCGATGGACTCTCCGGCCCGGTCCCCGATGCCCAGATCCTCACCTTCGTTCAGGAACACGAGCAGCCGCAGGAATGTGCCGACGGCCTGGGCCAACTCGCTCTGGACAGTGGATCTCGTGATAACGTGTCGTGCATCGTAATTACCGTGGCCGACGCCCGGTGACGGACGGTTTGAAAAAACCGTTACAGTATCCTTCCCCCGCTCGTCCCTCCAGGGCGCGAAACGCAAGCCTTTCTGCGAAAATTCCTTTACGAACCTGCCTCAAAGATGCTTTAATAGAATCATCCTCAACGTGCCCTCCCGCAGCCTGCTTGCCCAAGCCTGGTCCTACCGAGCGATTCAGGAGTTCTCAATGATCAGCGGTAAGCGTTTCTTCGTGCTTGCCTTCGTGGCCCTGGTCGCGGCCGGCTTTGGTCTGCAGGCCTCATTTTCATCGGCGCAACAGGCGAGCCGCGAGCGTGAGCGACCGGAGAAGATCGATTTCAGCAAGCAGGTCCGTCCCATTCTTTCGGATAAATGCTTCGCCTGCCACGGCCCCGATGTGAGCAAAATGAAGGGCAAGCTGCGGCTGGACCTGCGGGATTGGGCGATCAAGCGTGGGGCCATCGTTCCCGGCAAGCCGGACGACAGCGAGCTG
>Ga0207116_10007_pt1 | contig 64480 bp, 59 predicted proteins | sample Alteio_BWMinHeat_44_FD_153550 | JGI IMG/M metagenome (GOLD analysis project Ga0207116, IMG submission 153550) | Enriched cells from forest soil in Barre Woods Harvard Forest LTER site, Petersham, Massachusetts, United States -... | ecosystem: Environmental > Terrestrial > Soil > Temperate forest >... | reverse complement strand
AGTTCCACCACTGCGGTGACTTCCTTCCTTTCGGCAGCAGAAATCAGCGCAGGCACAATCAGTGAGTGCTCGCTGGTGCGGTAGAGCGTCTGCTTGATGGAGAGTACGCGGGGATCCTGCGCCGCGGCTTCGATAAAAGAGACCACCGCGTCGTAGGAATCAAACGGGTGGTGGAGCAAAACGTCATGCCGGCGTAGTTCCTCGAACAGATCCTGGGACTTGGCGGTGAGTCGAAGTTCACGCGGGACAAAAGGCTTAAATTTGAGTTCGGGGTGGGTGGTCTGCTCATAGATATTGAACAGGCGTGACAAGTTGACCGGGCCCTGGACGGAGAAAACCTGCCAGGGCTCCAAATCGAAGTTCGTACGCAGGCGCTCAATAATCTCGGGATCGGCATCAGCCTCAATTTCAAGGCGCACGGCGTCGCCCTTGCGCCGATTATGCAGCTCGGTGCGCACCGATTCCAGCAAATTACGGGATTCTTCTTCCGCCAGATACAGATTGCTGTTGCGAGTGACGCGGAACGCTGCCGAGGAAACAATATCGTACCCGTGATACATGCGTGAAGCGTGGTAAGCCACCAGATCGGCAAGAAAGATGAAGTCGTCCGTTCCCTCCGAGGGCAGGCGTACCAAGCGGGGCAAAGCGCGCGGCACTGTGACCACGCCGGTATAGGTGAGCGAGGAGCGACGGCGCCGGCGTAACAGGAAGGCTACACACAGGGCTTTGTTGATCACCCTGGGAAAGGGATGCGCGGGATCGACCGTGACCGGGGTTAGGAGCACATCGAGTTCGCGCTCGCAATATTCCTCGATGAAAGCCCGTGCGCCGAGATCCAGTTCGTGCAGACCCAGCACGCGGATGCCATGATCGGTGAGTGCGGGGCGCAGCTTTTCGTTCCAGCAGCTGTATTGGTCATCGAGGAACTCGTGAGTCTCGCGAGAGACCAAATCCCGCTCTTCCACCAGGGTCAGGCCGTCGGGTCCGGCCTCGGTGTAGCCGTCCTCAATCTTCTGCACCAGCCCGGAGACCCGTACCTCAAAAAACTCGTCCAGATTGCTGGCGGTAATGGAGAGAAATTTGAGGCGCTCGAGGAGCGGGTTACTTTCGTCCTGCGCCTCCTCCAGCACGCGGCGATTGAACGCTAGCCAGGACGCTTCGCGGTTAATGTAATAAGCCGGGCTATCGAGCGAAAGGCGCGCCATAACTCAGAGGGGACAACAGTAACCAGGGTGTCTCGAGGCTCTTACCCGTTCAGTTCTTGCCAGGCGGGGAATCGGTAGGGGGCTTCTCCGGCGCCGCGGGCCTGCGTTTTACGATCACCAAATTCCAAATGACTTCGCTCGGCCGCTGGACCGATATGTGGCGCTTGTCGACTCTCGCCTGAATTTCCGAGCCGGCCGTCCACTCGTCGGGCACTGTGTCCGAAGCGTGCCGCGGGGTGTACTCCGCATCGTAGATTATATCGCTAAACTGGATTGATACTTCGTAATACGGATCGTCTTTTGTGACCGGAGTGTTAACCACGTAGTAGAGGATGCGTTCCCTGGATTTTCGTTGCACCGCGACAATCCTGCCGGTCTGGTACGGCTTATTGGCGGCGTGCAACGGCGGCAGCAGGAGCGCCAGGAGGAAAACCGTTCTTACTGACAACAACTTCATAAGCAGTCAGTATAGAACAGATAGAAGGGCTCCCTTTCCCGGACAGCTCCATCTAAGCGTCGTTCTTTTTTCTTAATTCAAGGACCTATCTAGTTAGTGAACCTGTTTGATTGTTTCTCTGACCTTGGAGGCCACACTTCCAGGAAGAGGCGCGTAGCTGAGATCGGCGGTCATCTTCTGACCGTCGTCTACCATCCAGGTCAGGAAATCAGAGATGATTTTTCCTTTGGCGGCGTCTTTGGCCTTCTCCGGGATCAGCAGCCAGGTGAAACTGGAGACGGGATAGGCATCTTTGCCGGGGGCATTGGTGATGGAAACACGAAAGTCTGCCGGCATTTTGGGAGCGGATGCTGCCGCTGCCGTAACGCTGTCCAGGCTGGCCTTAACAAAGTTACCAGAGGCGTTTTTCACCGAGCCGTAGGGGATCTTGTTCTGCACCGCATAAATGAGTTCGATGTAGCCGATTCCACCTTGCATCTGGCGGATCATCCCGGCGACACCCTCATTGCCCTTCCCTCCCAGGCCGACCGGCCACTTGACTGAAGTCGCGCTGCCGACCTGGCTCTGCCACTCAGAACTTACTTTGGAGAGGTAGTCGGTAAAGATAAACGTCGTACCGCTGCCATCCGAGCGATGGATGACGACGATCGGCTGCGCCGGGAACTTTACGCCGGGATTGGCATTCGTGATAGCGGCGTCGTTCCAAGATGTAATCTTGCCCAGGAATATCCCCGCCAAGGCTTCCGGAGTGAACTTCACTTCGCCACTTACGCCCGGAACGTTATAAGCCGGAACCACCGCACCCAAAACCGTAGGGATGTGGAGAATCTTGATCTTAGCTTGGGCGAGTTGCTCGTTGGTCATGGGACCGTCACTGGCGCCAAAGTCTACCGTCCCCGCCAGAACCTGACGAATGCCACCGCCGCTGCCTATGGACTGATAATTAATTTCAATATCTGGATGAAGTTTGTGGTACTCGCTGAACCATTTGGAATACATCGGGTAAGGAAAAGTTGCGCCCGCCCCGTTCAGCGCGGTCTGCCCCAAAGCGGGGATCGCTAAAGCGATGCACAATAGCGCGATTCGACGTAGCACGCGATGTCCCTCCGTTTTATCTATTTGGCGATTAAGCTTAAGGTCGGAATGTTACAGGATGGTTACAAAGGCGTAAATTTCCAATGAATCACGTTGCAGGGCAAGGACTTTTGCAGGGGCGGCGAAGTGAGCTCTAAAGCTTCGGAAGTGGCTGATCGGGTTACTGACCGGCATCCAGGCGGGCGATTTCGCGGGCAAAGAGAGGGTTGCGAGGAAATTCATCCCGCAAAGAAGCCAGCAACTCGCGGGCCCGCGGTTTGTCCTTCTCCCGCACGTAGGCGATCGCCAGGAGCATTCGGGCAAAAGGTGCAAGATAACGTCCACGTTTGGCCGTCACCTGCATTTCCCTGATGCCGGCCTGCCTGTCGCCGGAAACGCCCCCCAGCCGGACGATCCAGCGCACCGGCGCGGACATGCTGCCGATGATGTATTTGCTGAAGCCTGCGGCGATATGAGCGTCGTAACAGTTCGGGTCGACCTCGAGCAACTGATCAGCCCAGGCATTGGCCACTTTTGTGTAATGGAGAGAAGCCAAGTTGCGCTTTTCGATCAAAGCGGCATAATCGGCTCGTAATCCCGACGACAGCGTCATGGCAAAGAGCGCGTCGCGGTCCTTCGGGTCCGTAGCCAATCGAGTTTTGGCCTTGCTTTCAGCCTGCTCCAAGGCGGCGTTGAAACGATCGCGAAGGGCAGGATCGGGATCAAGTTTCTTGCGCGCTGCGAAGGCTTGATCATTGACGTAAAACTGGCCTTCCAGCACGCCCAAGCGATGAAATTCGGAGAACAGCAATCCGGCCGCGTCGCAAGTTGGGCCCATCGGGTTCCCGGGATATTCATGCTGCCAGGACATGAAAACCTGGTGGGCCTGGTCGAAGTCGAGGTTATAGAGCAAAGTAAAACCGTCGTCCAAGGTGGGGTGGATCGTGGAAGTATTGGCCACGGGAGTATCGGCAGCAGCAGCGGACAGGCAGAGGCCACCCACAATGAATGCCAAGCCTATGGCTGACAAAGCTCGTCTACAGCATAAATCAGTGGCCATGTTCGTCTTGGAAAGTTAGATGCCGGAAGCCCGAGCGATTTTAATACGAATTGCAAAAAGATTTTAAAAGGGCCGGTTTGACGGGTTGGGTACCCTTTGCTACCTTTGAGGGTTTCTTCTCCCTCGATGGATGCGCCCGGTTCGTGGCGAAGAAACAGAAGTGAGAATCTCATGGCCCTTAAGTTCAGGGGAGTTGACTTCCTCAAATTCGACACGCTGCTCAATGACGACGAGCGCTTGGTCCGAGATACGGCTCGCAAATTCATTGAAGACAATCTGATCCCAATCATTGAGGAGTGCAACCGAGCCGGCCGTTTCCCCCGCGAATTGGTAAAGCCCATGGCCGATCTCGGCTTTTTCGGCGCCAACCTCAAGGGATACGGCTGTGCCGGGATGTCCAATGTGGAGTATGGACTGGTCACCCAGGAACTGGAGCGTGGCGACTCTGGGGTGCGTTCGTTCGTCAGCGTGCAATCGGCGTTGGTGATGTATCCAATCTTTGCGTTTGGCAGTGAAGAGCAGAAACAGGCCTGGCTGCCGGCGATGCAAAAGGGGGAAAAGCTGGGATGCTTCGGGCTGACTGAGCCTGACTTCGGTTCAAATCCGAGCGGCATGCGCACGCGAGCGCGTAAGGTTGGAAAAGAATATGTTTTGAACGGTGAAAAGATGTGGATCACTTCCGGGTCGATCGCGGACGTAGCTGTGATCTGGGCGAAAGTTGAGGACGAAGAGAACACGATTCGCGGTTTTCTGGTGGAAACCGATCGTCCGGGCTTCCGCGCCGAAGATATTCACGGCAAGTGGTCGCTACGGGCGTCGGTAACTTCGAGCCTCTCGCTGCAGGACGTACACGTCCCAGAATCGAATTTGCTTCCGGGCACGGGCGGACTGAAGTCGCCCCTCAAATGTCTGAATCAAGCGCGCTATGGAATCGCCTGGGGAGCAGTCGGAGCGGCCATGGCTTGCTACGACTGCGCTCTGCAGTATTCGCTCTTCCGTAAGCAGTTCCACGACGAACCCATCGCGTCGCGACAACTGGTGCAGGAGAAATTGGCCTGGATGATTTCCGAAATCACAAAGGCGCAGTTATTGGCGCTGCAGGTTGGACGCCTCAAAGATAAAGACGCATCTGGCCCGCAACACATTTCCATGGCTAAGCGAAACAACGTCTGGATGGCGCTGGAGTGCGCTCGTATGGCACGCGACATTCTGGGCGCGAATGGCGTAGCGGATGAATATCCCATCATGCGTCACATGATGAATCTGGAGTCGGTGAAAACCTACGAAGGCACACACGATATCCATACGCTGATCATAGGGCAGAGTGTGACCGGGATCGACGCATTCTAAGGATTCAAAATAGGATCGGGGCTATGGTTTCGTTGGAATCTACGGAGTCCCGTACAGCTGGCGGTAGACGTTCTCATTGCGCAGGATAGCCTGCACATATTCGCGAGTCTCGGTAAATGGGATGGACTCCACAAATTCCTGCGGGTCGCGGTATTTGCCTTGTCCCAGCCAGTCCCCAACTCGATCGGAACCTGCATTGTAAGCGGCCAGCGCGTACTCGAACGCGCCAAACTTGTCGACCATCGCGCGGAAATAGCGGGTCCCGAGTTCCAGGTTTATCGCTGGTGTGAATAATTGTTGGGCGGAGTAGTGTTTGATTTTCTCCTGTTTGGCCACACCTTTTCCCACCTTGGGGAGCAACTGCATCAGTCCTACGGCATTCGCGCGCGAGACTGCTGCCGGATTAAATTCCGATTCTTGCCGGATCAGCGAAGCCACCAAATAAGGATCCAGTGCGTTTTGCGAGGAGAATTTCTTCAAATCTGGCCAATAGGCTTTTGGAAAGAGCGCTTCCCAGTAAGCCCGCGGGAGGCTCGGCAGGTCCACCGCAAAATAGCTGGGCACCGCCCGCTTCAGGACCTCGATGGCCATGTCGTAGCGTCCAGCATCGTTGTACATACGCGCGGTTTCGGCTGTCGCCCAGTTGCCCTTGTCCGCGGCGGCCGCGGCCTGCAATTCCCGGGCGGAGAAATCAAGCAGTGCGCCGTTCTCCAACAATTGCGCCTTTTGCACACGCAGATCGTCGGTTGGAACTGCATCGAGAGTGACTATCGCGCCGGAGTCAATCGGCGGGACCCTGTCCAGTAAGGCGTAATGTACAGGGTCGCTGTCGGTGGGAATTTTCTTCAGTCGCTGCCGCGCCAATTCGCCGTAATAATAGTTCCGGAATCGATCCGAGAGTTTCTGGTAGTAGGCTCTCGCTGTCGCCGGTTCGCCGTCTTCTTCCGCCAGCCGGGCTCGCCAATACAGCGCCGCCGGCACTTCGGCGGAATTGGGGTAGAGCGCGATCTGCTGGTCAAATCCATTCTTGCCGTCGGCGTTTCTGCCCTGACGAAGGCTAAGCCACGCCACTTTCCAGTGGGCGTAGGCAGCCCGGCCACCGTTAGGAAAGCGTTCTTGCAGCTCTCGATAAGTATCAATCGCGCGGTCGTAATCGCGCTTCAGTAGATAGATGTTTCCGGCGGAAAGCAATGCCTGATCCAGCCATAAGCTGTTGGGCATGGTTTCGCGGAGTTGCCCCAGAATCTGCAGAAACGCATTCTCATCATCGGTCGCGCGAGCAATCTCTCCGAGGTTGAACAGGCGCTCGGCATTTACTTCCGGCGTTGGACTTGAGATCGACTCCAGCACCTGTTTCGCTTCCCGGTTCTGACCGGCGTGGCGCAGAGCCGTTCCCAAAGCAAGTTGTACCTGGGGGCGCTCGCTGGCGCTCACATCGCCCACCAACCCGCGATACTCGTTGGCGGCGTCGCTGAAGCGTTTGCCTTTGAGCAGCAAATCGGCACGCGTCCTCCGCCCGTTCAAGCCCGGTGGCGGTATCTGCGTGCTGGCAGCCAGTTTCTTCAGTTCGAACTCTGCCGGGCCCGCCTCGCCGCTTAGCGGCATGGTGAAGTACAAGTTTCGTAGGGTGGTAACTGCTTTCTCGGTCTGCGCGGAGGCGGCGTAGGCACGTCCCAGCGTAAGTTCGACATCGGCGCGTGTGGGCTCGCGCTCTTTCTCCAGCAGCGTAATGGCTTCCTGGGCTCTGCCCTCCGCCAGCAACGCATTGGCTAACATCACATGGGCATCGCGAATCAATAATGATTCCGGATTTGTCTTATCGAAATTGGTGAGGCCGGTCAGCGCTTCAGCGGTCCGTCCAGTCTGAAAGTACGAACTGCCGAGGTAGTAGCTGACGTAGTCTCCGAGATCGCCAGCGAGCGGCTTGGCTCGATTTAACGGGTCAATGGCCTTGGCATAGTCATGATCTAAGACATGGGCGTATCCCACCACCAGCCACGCCAGGGCCCCCGCATCTTCTTTGGAGTGACGGCGGGCGAAGGTCTCAACTCCGGCGTAAGCGGCTGGAGCACGGTCCTGCAGCAGTTGCCGCGCCATGGGCTTCAGGTTGGCGGATGCCACAAACGCCTGATGCATGCGGCGCAGTCGCGGGGAGGTTCGCCGTCGCTTCTGGCTGGTAGGTTTCTTCGCGCTCTTTTTTTGAGTTGATGGGGTCTGGGCCGGGGGTGCCTGTGCGTAGCTCGAGCCCAGATCGATACACAAGACTGCCAGGATCAAAGCGAAAACCGAGCGGAGAATCGATTGGGAGCGATGAGGAACCACTTCTCTCAATTATCGCCTGAAATTGGCGCCCATGATTGAACTATCATCCTCCGCCAAACTGCGGACGAGTTCCTGGCTGAAGTAATCAGTGTCGGCGGCCGCGGTATTGCCATATCGTTTCCTGTAGGTTCCACGGCTCTTCTCAATGTCTTCTTTCAGACGATCGTACAAGTCTTTGTGCTTGCGTCCCTCGGCCACTTTGGCCTGATTGTACAGTTTGATCTCGTCAACCAGGAGACGCGCGAAACGCTGCGCTTTGCGGTGGATATCGGCTTCCTCCGGGGGCAACTGGGCAGATGCATCAGTCGCCGGCGACGCTGCAGCAGCTGCGGCGACCGCCACCGGTTCGGCCTCGACCACGGTGGCTGGCTCGTGCATTGCAACTGGAGCCGGCGCAGTTTCAACCTGATGTTTGGGGGCGTGGGCCGCAAACGGGTCGGAAAAAGACGAGACTGTTTGTACTGGAGACGCAGACGCGGCCGTCGTTTTCTCAACCCCGCCGGCTTCCAGCCCGCCTTCTTTGTGTGCCTGCTTGCGTAGCGACGTTACTTCCAACCATGCGCTTGTCGCCATTACCAGCAGTTCCAAGGCCGCGGCATCGATTTTTCCGCCTGCTTCCAAACCGGCATCGGCATAAACCAGGGCCGCAATTTTCTCCTTCAGCAGAAGGGGGAGCAACATCGCTGAATCATCAAGCGGTGCTTGAAAGCGCAAGATAAATTGAGGATCCATTTCGCGGGCAGCGCCGTTCACAACCATCCGTGATTGCATAGCCCGAGCGACAAGGCCAGCGCTCACGTCGAGCGAGAAATCTTTGAGCTCGTCGTGCTCTCCGGTCTGGCTGAGTCCGCGCCCCTGCCAGCCCGTCGCGGCCCCTGCCTTTATGACGAACAGGGCCGCACGCCCGCTGTAACGGACGGTATTGTCCAACAGCGCGCGTAGAATTTCCTTCTGCGAAGTGCCGGCGTGGATGGCCGATATCGCTGCGAGTAAGTTGGCGGCGGTATCGTTTTGGGAGACAACTGCGGAGGAAGGCGCCGAGGCCGGAAGTTCCTCTAGAACGCGGCGCACCAAGTCCTGTCGAATCTGGCCAATATGGCCCTCGAGCACTTGAGACACAACTCTTTCGACGGTTTGCGCAGTCCCGCTGGGTTCTGCCATTGCGAGTTGCTCGTCGGCCTCGGCACGACCGCTGCTCGACTTTTTTTGTCCCTTCATCTCGGCTAAACTATGATTATATGGCTACTTGGCTGCTCATGTTCCTGTCACCGAAGGACGTGTTCCCCCGTCGATCACCGCACTCTGGAATTTAGCGTAAACCTGGCAGTTATAGATACGTCAAAAGAGTTAAGCCAGACACCAGGTTACCAAGTAAAATAACATTCGCTTCTGCGGCCGCGCAGCTCGAAAATTGTTGCATCGGAAGGACAATGGGTACCATCCAACCTAAATTGAGTGAGCCCGTCAGTGATGAACTGGCGCTGGTCCAGGCGGCCAAGGGCGGCGACGTCACGGCGTTCGAGGAATTGGTTCGACGCTATGACCGCAACGTATTTCGCATCGCGCAGCACATCACGCAAAACCGTGAAGACGCGGAAGACGTGGTGCAAGATGCATTCTTAAAGGCCTATGGAAATCTGAACCAGTTCCAGGGACAGTCCAAGTTCTATACCTGGCTGGTGCGGATCGCGGTCAACGAGGCGCTGATGAAGTTGCGCCGACGACGACCCGAGCGCATGGTTTCGCTGGACGAGGATGTTAAGACCGAGGAAGATTCGCTTCCTCGTGAAGTAGCGGATTGGAGCCCGAATCCGGAGCAGCAGTACAGTCAAGCCGAGTTGCGCGATATTCTGACTCGGACGATTCAGGGACTGCCGCCCAGTTTTCGGACAGTTTTTGTGCTGCGAGATGTGGAAGGTCTCTCGACCGAGGAGACTGCCGAGGCGCTTGACCTCAGCATTCCCGCGGTAAAGTCCCGGTTATTGCGGGCAAGGCTGCAGTTGCGGGACAGGCTCAGCCGCTACTTCCAGAAACGTGAGAGCGGAGATGGCAAACAGTGAAATGCTCTGAGTTTTTGCAAGAGCTGACAAATTACCTGGACGGCGTTCTCGATGATCGCACCAAGTCTGAATTGGAAGATCATCTGGCTTGGTGCCACAACTGCTACGTCGTCTGCGATACCACCAAAAAGACCATTGAGATCTACCGCGATTCTCAGCTCTACGAACTGCCTGACGATCTGCGAAACCGCCTCCGATCGGCCATCGTTGCTAAGTGCGAGGCCAGAAAGAAGACCGGCCCTCGGGAAGTCTGACCTCTCTGCAAGAGTTTTCTCCCTTTTGAGATAGCGACCCTGGCATTACGCTAAGCCGCGTATCCACAAGCGCTTCCTTCCGAATCCACCAAGGGACGGATTACGTATTTCCGGTAGGAACCTTTTAGGGCAAAGCTGAATCTAAGTGAGAGAACGCAGCATTCGAGTACTCTCAGGCAAGAGCAACGGGGCTGGCTGCGGGAGGTGAGCGATGATTGCAAAATTATATGATGCCTTATTTGGCTGCTGGCATACTCGTTATAGCTTTCCGCTCACAGTACGCCCGGGCTCGGGTAGGCGTGGTTCGGCGGCCGCTCAGAATGGCACCTACGTGGTTTGCCTCGATTGCGGTAAAGAATTTGGGTACGACTGGAAAGAAATGAAGGTCTTGAATTCAACGACAGTCGGTAGCAAGGCGATACCAGCACTCGCAACGAAAGAAGCTGTGTAAGTATTTTCCTCCGAAGTTGGTCCAGAAGGGCCGCGAGTTTTCTCGCGGCCTTTTGGTTTTAGTCTAAAAAATACTGCTTCAAAACAAAGCCGGCGGCCGAAGCCGCCGGTCAAAGAATCAACTACTAGGATGGAACTCAGTTCAGTTACTGCTACTGTCATCCCGACGCTTTAGCGTAGGGTGATCATCGTCGCTACCCTTGTTGTCCGTGCCATTCTTATCCGTCGAGGACGTGCGCCGCAAGCTGGGCTTCTTTCCGTTATCCTTCTGGTCCACGAGCTTGCGACGGTTCTCGAGGGCGGCCAGCCGTGACTTCACATCGTCGAATTCTGATGTCGAAACCAGATATTGCGGCCGTGCGGGAAGGATTTGCGAAATCTCTTCCTGCGACTTGGCGATGCGATCCGGTGTTTGTGGATGGGTCGCGAACGCCTTGGCCAACGTGCCGGGTTTCTTCTTCTCCTGCGCCTGCACCTTTTCGAAGAAGCTGATGAAAGCCTGCGGGTCGTATCCGGACTTGTACATGTACTCGAGCCCGAGGTAGTCAGCTTCGGCTTCGAATCCGCGCGAGAAGTGCAAGAACGTCAACGGGAGGGCGAGACCAGCAGCCTCATAACCCGCGTACCCGACCGCTCCACCCACGAAGATCAATGGGATAGATGCCATCTGCATCAAATTTCCGCGAGTATTCTCCCGCGCAGCATGGCAAGCCGCAACATGAGCAATTTCGTGGGCCATAACGCCGGCCAGCTCAGCCTCTTCATCGGCTGCCAGAATCAAGCCGGAATTTACGTAGAAGAATCCGCCGGGTAACGCAAATGCGTTGATTTCGTCCGCGTCAATCACCTTGATGGTAAATGGGACCTGCGCGTCTGAGTTCCGCACCAAATTCTGTCCCAGCCGGTTGACGTATTCTGTAATCACTGGGTCCTGCACCAGCTTTACCGTGGATTCCACCTGCTGGGCATACTGCTTGCCCATGGCAATCTGCTTTTCCACGCCGTACCAGTTCCCGACGCCCGTCTTGCAGCCCACATTACGATTGCCTACGGCATCCACATCACTCTTGCCACCATCGTGTTTGACTTTATCGGGATCCGCAGCTTGAATGGGCGGTGTCGGAGGCGGGGCGGTTTGGTCGGTCTGAGCTGTCCCACTGCCCGGGACTGGGTCGGCCGGGGGCGTGCCACCTTTATCCTGCGAAAAGCTCCATGGCACTGCGTAGCTGAACGCCAACAGCGTCCCTGCCAATATCAAGGTTCGATACTTCATAACTGACTCCCTTGTCCCGCCACTGTTTTTGATTATACGCCCGCCCAGAGACAGTACACCGTGGATTTCCTGTCAGGTTGGACGCGCAATTGCGTAAGAAGGTTATCCGGCGTCTGGAGCGATCTATGCCGCCTTGGGCCGTGCGTTCGACGTAACCGGCCGATTCCACCAGCCTTGGGTTTGCCACATCTCGGTCCCCGCCGTAACATGACGGTCTTGCTGTTGGGAGGTCCGCTTGCTTGACCGTCGCCGCTTTCTCACTGCCACCACTGGAGTTGCTGCTCTTGCTCTCCGCGGCAGCCTCTGGGCACAGCTCGAAAAAGTCCCTTCCACTCTGCCCGATCCTGGGCAGTACAAAAGCAACGCCGAGGCCTACTGGTCTGAACTGCGCAAACAGTTTCTTATTCCCGAGGACGAGGTATACCTCAACAACGGGACCGTAGGTTCCAGCCCGGCGCCTGTCTTGCGCGCTATTTTCGATGGTTATAGCAGCACCGAGAAGATGGACCAGCAGGATCCGGAAGACTATCCGATTTGGGGATATGCCGCCTGGAACGAATTCCGCGACCCGCTGGCCGCATTCGTGGGCTGTGGCCGCGACGAAATCGCCCTGCTGCGCAACGCCACTGAAGCCAACAGCTACATCGCTAACGGAATCGACCTAAAACCGGGCGATGAAGTTTTGATGACCGACCAAGAGCATCCTGGTGGCGAGCACCCTTGGAATCTGAGGGCCAAGCGTTACGGCATTGTGGTCAACAAAGTCTCACTGCCCAAGCCAGTCAACGACGCGGCTCAGGTTCTGAACCTTTTCAACTATGCCATCACGCCTCGCACCCGTGTCATGTTCTTCAGTCATATCACTACCGTAACCGGGGTTGTGCTGCCCGCCAAGGAACTATGCTCCCTGGCTCGCTCCAAAGGGATTTTGTCTGCCGTGGATGGTGCCCACGTAACTGGGATGATGGCTCTGAATATCCACAGCCTTGGCTGCGACTTGTACTCATCGAGTCCGCACAAGTGGCTGCAGGCGCCAAAAGGTTCCGGCTTCCTTTACGTGCGTGATGAAGTGATTGACCGCGTCTGGAACACCATCGCCACCGAAGGTTGGGACGAACCCAAGCTGCGTGCGGAGCGCTTTCAGCGCATTGGGAGCTCCAACGTGCCCGCGCTCTGCGGGCTGCGCGCCGCGATCAAGCTGGCAAACGATATTGGCATGGATCGCATCGAGCACCGTCATCGTGAGTTAGCCAACTACGTCCTGGGCGAGATGACGAAGCGTGGGGCGGAATCCTGGACTTCTCCTGACCCGGCATTACGCTGTGCGATTGCAACGGTTAACATTCCGCCGATTCAGCGCATGGATCTGGAAAAATGGATGTGGAACGAGCACAAGATCAGAATCCGAGGTGGAGAACCGTCGAAGTTGCGGTTGTCGACACCCTATTATTTGCAGAAGAAGGATATTGATCGATTCTTGGAGAAGTTCGATGAGTACAAGCGGGAGAAGAAGCTATGAGAAACCAGGCCCGACGAAGACCTATACGAGCTTTGGCAGACGGCACGCCCCTTGAAAGCGTTGCGACCCAACTAGCGGCTGAAACACGCGGGCGAGGGCGCCCGCGCCACACCAATCCCATGCCATACCAACCTAGTCGTAGTATTCCAGCCCCAGGTGCGTGATGAGTTCCTCGCCTTTCAAATGTCGTAATGTGTTCTTCAGCTTCATCAACTGAATAAACAGATCATGCTCGGGATATAAGCCGGGCGCACACATAGGGGACTTGAAGTAGAAGCTGAGCCATTCCTGAATTCCGATTCCTCGCAATTCGGAAGTGCGCTGCGCCAAGTCAAGGAAAAGTACCAAGTCCAAAACTAGCGGTGCGGCCAATATGGAGTCGCGGCAGAGGAAATCGACTTTGATCTGCATGGGATAGCCGAGCCATCCGAAGATGTCGATGTTGTCCCAACCCTCTTTGTTATCACCACGCGGCGGGTAATAGTTGATCCGAACCTTGTGTGTAAACTTCCCGTAGAGCTCGGGATAGAGTTCGGGCTGCAGAATATGCTCGAGCACCGAAAGCTTGGATTCCTCCTTGGTCTTAAACGATCCTGGATCCTCGAGCACTTCGCCGTCGCGATTGCCCAGAATGTTGGTTGAGAACCAGCCATTCAGTCCGATCATGCGGGCTTTGAAACCCGGCGCGAGAATCGTCTTAATCAGAGTCTGGCCGGTCTTGTAATCCTTGCCGCAGATGGGGGCCTCATGCTCGCGTGATAGCTGATCCATGACCGGGAGATCGACCGTCAGGTTCGGAGCTCCATTGGCGAAGGGCACTCCTTCCATCAGCGAGGCGTAGGCGTAGATCATCGATGGCGCGATATTCTCGTCATTCCCTGTCATCGCCTTTTCGAAGGCCTTTATGCTTTGGTGGGCAGCCGTAGGCTCAAGGAAAGTCTCGGTTGATCCGCACCAGATGGTCACCAGGCGGGTGGCTCCTGAGTTTTTTCTGAACTCGCGGATGTCAGCACGCACCTGCTCCGCCAAATCCATCTTGTTCTTGCCCTTCTTGACGTTGGGGCCGTCCAGCTTCTTCACATAATTGCGGTCAAAGACTGCTTTGCGCGGTTTGATAGACGTGAGGAAAGGTTTTACCCGGTCCAGGAGTTCGCGCTCCAACACGCCGGCCTTGCTTGCCGCCGCATACATGTTGTCTTCGAAAATGTCCCATCCGGTGAATACGAGGTCGTCGAGTCCAGCCAGCGGAACAAATTCCTTGACCTTCGGGGAACGGGCATCGGTACGTTTGCCTAAGCGTATGGTTCCCATCTGGGTGAGCGACCCGATGGGTTTGGCGAATCCCTTACGAACTGCCTCAACGCCCGCCACAAATGTCGTGGCCACCGCGCCCATTCCGGGAATCATGATGCCGAGCTTGCCCTTGGGCGCTTGGATTTCGCTTTCCTGTTGCTGAGTCTCCCTCTTTACGTGCTTCTGCCGCGTCGGCATATTTAGGTTGCTTCCTTAAGGGTTCAGTTGGATGGATGGCAAACGGTCATGTTCTCGTATTGAGCCGCGATTTGCAAATGAGAGCGGCCGAATGCGCAGAATTCCGCTTCAACGGCGCGAGCGGGAGACTGAATGGGGCTCTACTGCGCGACCATTTGTGGTACAAAAAGCCACATGACTGCGTCCGAAAAAGTTGCTCTGGTTACCGGTTCCTCCAGCGGCATCGGCTTGCTGACCACAGTTGAGCTGGCTAAGAACGGCTTCAAAGTTGTCGCGTCGATGCGGGACCTTGGACGCCGAGAGCGGCTCGACCAGGCGGCGGCTTCCGCTGGGGTCGCCGGCCAGATCGATGTCCGTCAGCTCGACGTCACAAACTTCGATGCCATTCCGGCATTTGTTCAATCGGTGGTCCGCGACCACGGACGCGTCGATGTCCTGGTCAACAACGCTGGCTTCGCCGTGGCTGGTTTCGCCGAAGACATGAAGCTCGAAGAAATCCGCACGCAGTTCGAGACCAACTTCTTCGCCCACGTGGCCGTGACCCAAGCCGTGTTGCCCACCATGCGCCACCAGCATTCAGGACACATCATCATGGTGTCATCCATTGCCGGGCTGCACGGATCAGTCTCAGTCAGCAGCTATTCCGCCTCCAAGTTTGCGCTTGAAGGCTGGAGCGAGTCGCTGCGCATGGAGGTCAACGCGCTCGGCATCAAGGTGGTGCTGGTCGAGCCGGGATCATTTCAGACTGACATTTGGACGCGCAATGTGATGATGGGCCAGAAGGCGGTGGATGGCACTTCGCCCAACCGTGCCCGCGGCGAACGCATGCGGGATGCGATCCAGAAAATTCGTAAGCGCGATCCCATCGTAGTGGCGCAATTGATTGCGCGCATTGCGCGGGACCCGAATCCTCGCTTGCGATATCTCGTTGGGCAAGACGCCCACATTCAACTTTGGCTCAAGCGTGCGCTACCGTGGAAGTGGCACGAGAAGCTGGTGGCGAAGGTCCTGAAGATTGATTAACACGAATCAACCCGGCGAAACCGGGTCTGTGGTCTCGTCACTTCAGATTTCTTATCTCCCTTCCAGGTCTACCGTCTTGATGGGCAAGTCCCAATGCGCGTCAAGAATCTCAAATCGCCGCTGCTCTTCCTTTTCGTATGCCGTCTGGTCAGGAAATAGTTGTTTCTTGAGCGCGTCTTCGTCAAATGGCTCATTAGCCACAGTGGCATTCTTGAAGACAATGGTCACGCGGTAATCCCAGCGGCCATCTTCGGTGGTGTGATAGCGCGGCTGGTCCATCCAAACCTTGAGCATCCGTCCCATCTCGACTTCTTTCTTGAGCAGCGGGTAATGATTCTTCTTAAACAGCCGCAGGAATTCGTCGGCGTGTCCCCACTTCGTTTTGTAGTAATACTCGACCACGAATGGCTTATCGGAAGGCGCGGATTGGGCGTGAATGGAAGCGGGGACATACATGATGAAGAGAAGTAATGCAGTCAAGATGCGGGACGTTGGGATCACTGATCCTCCTCGTGGGTTCGAGTTACTGGTTTGTACACTAGGCTTGTACACGAGAGCGTCTTGCGCGTCAAAGGAGAGAATGGATGGAGTCGGCAGACGAGCACCAGATTCTGGCGCTTTTCGAAGATGGGGATCGGGCTCTGATGAGCGCCGATATCGATGAGCTGTCGCGGATTTTCGCAGACGACTACGTTCAGTACAACGAGTCAGGCAGGGCGTTCACCAAACATGACGTACTGGAGAATCTCAAGTCGGGCAAGATCCGGTATATCTCGATGATCTCCAGCGGCCGGCAGGTTCGCCTGTTCGAAGACTTCGCCATTGTCCACGGTTCCGAAGAAGACGAAGTGGAGCAAGGCGGCAAGCGATTCTCAGTCCGCTACGTTTACACGGATGTGGTGATGAAGCGCGGTGGGAGGTGGCAGATCGTCGGGTCGCAATTAGCGAAGCCAGCCTGATATCCATGCGTAAATGCCTCGGCGGATCTTACTGCGCTGCCCGCATCCGATTGTGCCAGTGACTCCACACAAACCATGCCACGCCCGCCAGCAGGGCGACGCCGATCACCGCATCAAATTGATGGAAATACTTGCCCAGGGAGCGCCAGTTCTCACCCAGCTTCATGCCCAGCCACGCCAGCCCCAGGCACCACGGCCAGGATCCCAGGAAAGTGTAGAGATGAAAACGTCCGCGCGGCATGCGGGCGATGCCTGCCGGCAGAGCGATAAACGTACGGACCACCGGCAGTAGACGTGCGATGAACACGGCCAAATAGCCCCAGCGCGCGAAGAAGCGGTCGGACCAATCCAGTTCACGCCGCCCCATCAGAATCCAGCGCCCGTATTTTTCCACCAGCGGACGGCCCCCGTAGGAGCCTATCTCATAGGCCACAAGCGAGCCCAGGTTGCACCCGATCGCCCCAACCGTGGCCACCCACAGCAGCTTGAACGTGCCCTCATAGACCAAGTAGCCAGCAAAGGGCATGATCAGTTCGGAGGGCAAAGGGATGCAAGCCGACTCAATCGCCATGAGGAGAGCGATACCGCCGTATCCGGTGGCAGCGATCACAGACTTAATGAAAAGAAACAGAACAGCGAGGATTCTTTCAGTCATGGGAGAAGTTGGAAAGAATATCTGTAGAGACGCAAGACGTTATGCTTTTGTACTGAATTCCGTACGGAGCCTAGAACGAGCCTTCTTGAGTGAAGGTATACCCGGGCAGTGAGGCTCCATCCGCGGTCTTCGCCACTTTCACCCGCACCGTGGGCGCCTCCGGCGCCGTCACCTCAGCAGGACGCAGTACCGCGTACTGAGTAAACACCTCGCTGTAAATCTTGGTCACAAGATAGTCCTGGCTGTCAGCGTCGTTACGCCAGACCTGCCCAAGCTGGATAGACTTAACCGCCACTAGGGGCTCCCTGTGTTTAGTGGAATTCGCTTCCAGACTACCGGGAGGCGTAGGACACGTCAATTGCGGTTGAGTTTCCGCGTGATTACGAAAGGACCTGTGCTGGCTTGTGGCAATGGCAGGCGTCCTTTGGCAAGTCACGGCCAGCGGTCCTCCCTCGCGCTTCTGGTCAATTTGCTAACATTGACCGTCGAACTCCGAGCCGATCGATTGCAAAGGAGCACTTATGCCACGCGGCGTCGTTCCCCGCCAACCCGCTAAAACTGGGCGTCACGAAGGTACGCGCGGTCAGCCAAAGCAGAGAGTTGTGATCAAAAAAAGACAGGTTCTAGCCCACGCACGTCGGGATGGAGTGTCGGCTGCAGCAAAGGTCGGGGCTCGGCTCAAAGGCTATAATCCAGTAGCGTCAGAGCGAATCCACGAAATCCTCCAGCGGCTTGATCAGCTCTATCCCGACGTCACGTGTGCCTTGCAACACAAGAGCGCATGGGAGCTGCTGGTTGCGACGATTCTCTCCGCCCAGTCGACCGATGTAAACGTTAACCGCGTCACGCCCGAACTGTTCCGCAAATACCCAACGGTTGAGGATTTCGCTGCGCTTCGACCTGAGCAACTTGAGCCCGATGTCCGCTCCACTGGTTTTTTTCGAAACAAGTCCAAGTCCGTGGTCGGAGCCGCCCAAAAAATTGTCGCCGACTTCGGTGGCCAGGTCCCTTGCGAGATGACCCAACTCCTCACCCTGCCTGGGGTAGCGCGAAAGACTGCCAATGTAGTGCTGGGAACCTGGTTCAAGAAGAACGAAGGCCTGGTGGTTGATACCCATGTTCACCGCATCGCTCGGCGCTTGGAACTAACCCGCAATGACGACCCAAAGACGATCGAACAGGATCTGATGAAGATCATTCCTCGGGAGAAGTGGACCCTCTTCGCCCACCAGATTATCTGGCACGGTCGCAAGCTGTGCATTGCCCGCCGGCCCAAATGCGTAGAGTGCTCTCTGGAGAACCTCTGCCACGCCGCCGATAAGACGTGGACAACCGTAGAGACTCACAAGAACGCAAAGTAGAGTAGCGGAAGGGGTCCTTCGACTTCGCAGCTCCTTCGCATTCGCGAAGAACCTGCTTCGCTCAGGATGACAATCTTGGGGTGATGACAAATGGGGCTGATGACAATGAGGTGAAGGTTGACCTCCCGGCGCCTCTGCTACACTTTTTTTGCTCTCTGAGCCACGGACCTACATGCGCCCTCTCATCCGGTTTGTTATCGTCATTATTATGAGCACTGTCACTCTCGCCCAGACTCTGCCTGTGCCCCGAGCCATCACCGATCCCAAGCAGATCATCAGCAAACCAAACGCGAGAGTGGATCAGCGCTCGCAAAGCCTCTCTCTTGAGAAGCTCTACATGACGCGATCGATGGGCGGCACGACCTGGTCGCCAAATGGCAAGACGATCGCTTTCGTCTCTAACATCAGCGGACGCAACAATCTTTGGTTGGTGGCCGCTGAAGGCGGCTGGCCCTCCCAACTCACCATCAGTGACCAGCGTCAGAGCCAGCCGGCCTGGTCGTCCGATGGCAAATGGATCGCCTATCAGTCCGACTACGATGGCGATGAGCAGTGGGATATTTTTCTGGTCTCGCCGAAGACTGGGCAAGTAATCAACGTCACGAATACGCGGGAGATCGCGGAGGAGGGCCCTACATGGTCTCCCGACGGACGTTATCTCGCATACACGGTGAAACCGAAGACGTCGTCAGTTTACGAGATCGATGTTTACGACACGTTGCTGCGCGACACCAGGCATATAACCACGGGCACCCCCAAAGACAAGATGAACGTGAGTCCCATCTGGTCCGCCGACGGCAAGTACACCGCGTACACGCAAGAACAGGCCAAAGGTACGGATTCGAATATTTTTCTCGCCGATCTGGCGACGGGGACAGCCACTTTGCTTACCCCTCACGAGGGTGAGCGACTGTACCGCGCCAACGACTTCTCGCCGGACGGTAAACGTCTGCTCATCACTTCGAATGCGACCGGCTATGACAACGTGGGATTGCTCGATATCGCGTCGAAAAAGATTGAATGGCTTACTCAGGACCAGTGGGAGATCAGTGGGGGCAATTTTTCACCTGATGGCCGGTCCGTTACCTGGACCGCGAATGTGGACGGCTACACGGACATCTACCTGCACAATCTGGCCTCGGGAAAGACCACTTCCCTGCCCCTGCCGAAAGGCGTAAACACGCTGGGCGGAGCGGAGTCAGCCTTCACGCGCGATGGCTCCTACCTGCTTTATTACCATAACGGCCCAACCGCACCCAGTGATGTCTGGGGGTATTCGCTAGCGGACGGCAGTTCACATCAGGTGACGAAATCGCTCATCGCGGGCGTTCGTCCGGAAGATATGGTCGAGCCGTTTCTTGTGCACTATCCCAGCCGCGACGGCAAGTGGACTATCTCTGCGTTCGTCTATGCGCCCTACAACATGCAGCGCAATGGGCAGAACGCGGCGATTGTTTACGTCCACGGTGGACCCACGTCGCAGACCGTGAACTCGTTTAGTCGTTTCATCCAGCACATGGTGAACCAGGGTTACATGGTGATCGCGCCCAACTATCGAGGCTCGACCGGCTATGGAAAGGAATTTCAACAGGCGAATCTCTTCGACATGGGCGGCGGTGATCTCCAGGATGTGGTGGCGGCGGCGGACTTCATCAAGCAAACCGGCTATCTCGATCCCAAAAAGATGGTCCTGATGGGCGGCAGTTACGGTGGCTATCTGACCATGATGGGTGTGACCAAGGCGCCTGACGTCTGGGCCGCAGCTGTCCCAATCGTGCCTTTTGTTAATTACTTTACCGAAATCGAGAATGAGGACCCCGTGCTCCGCGAGATGGACCTGGCAACCATGGGTGATCTGGTCAAGAACAAGGCGCTCTATGAAGATCGCTCTCCGATTTTCTTTGTCGACCAGATTAAAGCGCCCCTGCTTTTGCTCGCGGGTGGAAACGACCCACGCTGTCCAAAAGAAGAGGCCCAGCAGGTGATCGATGCAGTCAAGAAGCGGGGCGGAGTCGCCGAATATAAAGTCTACGAAAATGAAGGCCACGGCTTCGCCCGCCTGGAAAACCAGATTGACGCCTACCAGCGTGTGGCCGATTTTCTAAAAGCGCGTGTGCCGCCAGCGGACTGTGGCTGTTCGCTGAACCCTTAGCGTCTGGACTTGGGCGCGCCTCCGCGACCAGTATCTGCCACGATCGCTTTGATCAGCCCCGGAATCGTGTACTGCTTCGCCTCAATATCCGCGCCAAGTCCCAGTTTGCGCAGTGTTGCCGATGTGACCGGGCCAATGGATGCGAGACAGATATGCTGTAGCCGACTCATGTAGGCGCGGGCGTCGCGCCCGTGCAGCAGCACGACAAAGTTCTTTGCGGTTGATGAACTGGTGAACGTGATTACATCCGGACGACGCCTAGGATTGCTGAGCATCGCGCGCAGACGCCGAGCCGAGGATCGGGGAATCACGGTCTCGTAGGCTTCGACAACATCCACCTGGGCTCCAAGCTTGCGCAGTTCGCGCGGGATCACATCGCGCGCGATTTTGGCACGTGCCAGTAATACTCGCTTTCCTCTGACACGCTGGCGCAGGCTCTTGACTACCGACTCCGCTATGTATTCCCGGGGCACAACGTCTACTTTTATACCGCGCTTCTCGATCGCCTGTTTCGTTGCTGGACCGATGGCGGCAACTTTCAGGTGACGCAAATGCTTGCGGCTGAGACGGAGTTTTTGTAGCCGATCCCACATGGCTTCGACTCCGTTGACGCTGGTTAGGACGAGCCAGTCATATTCGCGAAGCCTTTTGAGCGCAGCATCGAGCCGCTTGTGAGAACGTGGCCTTCGGATTTCGATGAAGGGAATTTCGACGACTCGCGCCCCGAGTTCGCGCAGACCCGAAGAGAGTGCACTGGCCTGGTGGCGGGCGCGGCCGACCAAAACGCGAAGTCCAGCTAAAGGCAGCGCCGTAGTTTTGGCACCACGTGATTTGCCGTCGTATTTCAATTTCTACAAGCAGCAGGACGCGAGCGCCCGCGCCACACTGTCTCACGGCTGTTGCGGCGAAACTACATTTTGGCTATAGACTTCTGTGAGAATGGCATCAGCCCCGCACCGAAGTAGTTTTTCGCCCACAGCCTCGCCCAACTCGACCGGTTCGCCGCCCTCACCCGACTCGCGCAATAACCTCGTGCCGTCGGGTCGCGCCACAATCGCATCCAAATGTAGACGGCCGCCCCGCAGTTCCGCCAGTGCTCCAATCGGGACTTGGCAGCCTCCGCCCAGCCTGCTGAGCAATGCTCGTTCGCAGGTCGTGGTGGCACGCGCCGCAGGATCGTCCAGAAATTTCACCTGCTGGCGTGTTCCAAAATCACCGGCGCGAATCTCAATGGCTAAGGCGCCCTGTCCCGCCGCCGGACACATGACCTCCGCGGGAAGAACCTGCCGCACCAGTTCCATCTTGCCCAAACGGTTCAGTCCGGCTGCTGCCAGAATAAGCGCGTCATACTCGCCGGCTTCGAGTTTGCGCAAGCGCGTATCCACGTTGCCGCGCAGGGGATGAATATCGAGGTCGGGCCGCAGCGCCTTCAATTGCGCTTGACGGCGCAGGCTGCTGGTGCCGACCCGCGCCTTGTGAGGCAGTTGGGCAAGGTCTTTGTACTTGGAAGAGCAGAACACGTCCCTAGGATTCTCGCGCGTAGTAATGGCCGCAATTTCGAAACCCTGGGGAATCTCCGTAGGCAGGTCTTTCAAACTATGCACAGCCAGATCGATTCCTGCGGCAGCCAGCGCCTCTTCGATCTCTTTGATGAACATTCCCTTGATGCCGATCTTGGCGAGGGCAACATCTGTGATCTTGTCTCCGGTGGTTTTGATAATTTCGATTTCCACTTCATGGCCACGCTCGCGCAATAAAGCGCTGATATGGTTCGCCTGCCAGAGAGCGAGTTGTGATCCCCGCGAGCCGATGCGGAGCCGGGCCACTAGCTTTCGACTCCGGACTCTCCGCCCCCGGATTCGGCTGCTTTCTTCTTTTCCTTCCGATCTTTCTGTTCGAGGTTGAACAGCCGGCGTGCAATGTCAATGACCGTGGTGGCTTCAGGTTCTAGCGCCGCAGTTTTCAGGGTGGTGATGGGCGTGTGCATGATCTTGCTCACGATCCCGCGGGTGAGAGTTTCAATAGCCAGTTCCTGCTCAGGCGAAAGTGGTCCCAGGCGCCCTCGTACCCGATCGATTTCAGCCTGGCGAATGGTTTCAAGATGGTCCTGAAGAGAAACAATCGTAGGCACGACGTCGAGCGTTTGGAGTCGTGCCTGGAAACGTTCCACTTCGTAATTGACAATGGCCTCGGCGCGCTCGGCTTCGCGGGCACGATCAGCCACGTGGGAAGATACAGCTTGCTGCAAATCGTCGATGTCGTAGACGAAGATACCGTCCAGCCGGTTCATTTCCGGGTCCACGTCGCGCGGCACCGCAATATCGATAAAGAACATGGGACGGTTCTTCCGCCGGTGCAGGAAGCGTTCGCCGTGCTCGCGGCGGAAGATAGTGACCGGCGCGCCAGTCGACGTGATCACGATGTCCGCGCGATCGCAGGTTTCATAAAGCTCTTCAAAGTGGATTGCCTGTCCATTGAACTTGGCGGCCAACTGGGAAGCGCGTTCGAAAGTGCGATTTGCGACAAAGATTGAGCCAGCGCCATGGGCCAGTAGATGACGCGCAGCCAGTTCGCTCATCTTTCCCGCGCCGACCAGATAAACATGCTTGCTATGTAGCGATCCGAAGATCTTTTTGGCCAACTCGACCGCGACCGACGCCACCGAAACCGCCGACGATCCCACTGCGGTCTCTGTGCGGACCCGTTTGGCTACCGCAAAAGCACGGGTTAGGAGCGAATCTAGGTGGGAGTGGACTGCGCCCACGGCTCGGGCAGTGGCGTAGGCTTCCTTCACCTGCCCCAGAATTTGCGGTTCGCCGACCACCATCGAATCCAGGCTCGCGGTCACGCGGAACAAGTGCCGAATGGCTTCTTGTTCGTGATACTCGTACAAGTGGGATTCGTAGTCGGCGGGATCAAGACGAAAATAGTCGCGCAGAAAGCGCCGAAGGTCAGCACTGCCGTTCTTGGTTTGGGTCAGCACTTCCACCCGATTGCAGGTGCACAGGATCAGGCCTTCATCCACGCCGGGGTGCTCCGCCAAGCGCTTTACTGCGTCGGGCAGTCGCGACTCGGGAATGGCCAGCCGCTCGCGCACCTCCACCGGCGCGCTGTTCTGGTTTACTCCGATGAGCTGGAATTTCATGACTGCACGAACCTATGAATCGCGCTGAAATAGTTTGCTGACCACGCGATTACTGCGGCTACGAACGCGCCTGCAGCCAGATACGCTGCCCGACGGCCACGCCATCCCGCGTTCCAACGCGTGTACAGCATCAGCATGTAAACCGCCCACATCAAAATCGAGAGCAAAATCTTTGGATCGAATAAATCGATCCGGCCAAATGCGGCCTGGGCAACCACCATACCCGCGACTAAGCCGAAGGTCATGAACGGAAAACCCAGGAGCAGTGACCGATAGCCGATCTCGTCAATTACTTCCAGCGCTGGCAGCCGTAACATGAATCCGCCCGACTTTTTGGACTTCAAACTGCGTTCCTGCGCCAAATACAAAAGACTGGCGCTGAAACTGAGGAACAGTGCCGCGTATCCGGTGAAGATAAGGGCAATGTGCGCGATCAGCCATCCCCGGCGCAGGCCCGGAGAGGTAACCAGGAACGGCTGCTGGCCGGTGGCAGCCATGAAGGTCAAAACGAAAACCAGGGGAAAGATCACGATGCCCGGTGAAGTAGTTCGGTAGATCAGAAATACGATCAGAAACGCCACCATTACAAGAATGGCGAGGAGGGACTCGGAGTCGTTGACTGATCCCAGCGCGATTTGCCCGGAGCGCACCACCGATTCCGAAAGAGAGACGAACTGGAAGACCATGCCAAGACTCATCGCGGGCAAGGCGATGCGGCTGAGTCGGGAGCTGGTGCCTGTAAGCGCTAGCAGCGCATAAAGCAGACCCACAGTATAGAAAGCGAGCGCAACTCGCAGCCAAAGCACAGGCATAGATTGACCGGAAGCCCTAGTTAAGCCGGGCTCCTTAGACGATAGACGATCCGCAAGCTGATTATAGTCTGCGCGGCAGGAGGGGTAGAAGGAACCGATTCCGTTTGCAAGCCCGAAGCCACCTAGGCTTTCTCACAAATGGTTGGGTACGACGCTCCCAAAATAGGGTGGTGTAAACACCGTGCTTGCAACACCTACTCGTACCGGGTTGCTGTCGGTCAATCTACGAGTGTTTACGACTTCGGGCTTGCGCCACGCCAGGCTTTCTAACCCATACACTCGCGAACGAGATTTCCACGGCAACAAGAAAAGGTCTTTGACCGATTACATTCAATGATAAACTCACTTCGTCGATGTTACCGCAAACCGTGAAAAGAAAATTCGTCCGGATATTATTCGTGGTTCTCGCCACCTTTGCGGTGTTTTCGTTCGCCTACCCTGACGACCTCTCGGACGACGACTCTTCCTGCAGCCAAATTCAGATGCTGCACGTGTCCCCCGTACGAATCCCGAGTCACCGGGACCGGCAGGGCCTTGCCTTGGACTCCCCGAGGCTCTTCGCCACCAACAAAAATACGTGCTCTCCAAGTTCTTCAGAGAAAACAACCCCTCCAACACTGCTATCTCTCGCCGCTTGTGTTCTTCGTTGCTGAAACTCATCCGACCTCAAATTTGAGTTGCCACAGCCGCAGGGATTAGCTCTGCCCGCGTCGGCTACGTTTGGCCGGAAAGTCTCACTGGCAATCTGGAGGTGTTTCATGCAGGTCTCACAAGCCGGGAATCAATCCATTTGGAAGCAGGTTTACCAAGACGCGCTGTTTGAGCTCGATCAAACACGTTTTAAACCCAAACTGGAAGCGGCATTGAAAGCGGTGCAGGATCGGTTGCTTGAAGTGCGCTCTGATCCTGCCGGCCGTCGCGAACTGATGGAACTCGAAGACGCGAAACGCACGATCGGGTTCCTTCGGAAGCACGAGCTGGAAGAAATCTGAGAAATATCAGATGACGTGGGAGGCGTTGGCCGGGGTTGTCAAACATGCGCTTTCAGGCCAACGCCTTACACGTATCGAACCAGTTGAGCACAACGATTCATTTGTTTTGAAAAACCTCCCAAACCGGCGAAAGGGGCACCATGGGTAAGATTAGAGTTGAACTTCCCTGTAAGAACTGCCGCGACATCTTTTCGATATTCGTCAGCGAAGCCGCCAAGCGCGAGGGAAAAATTACATGCCCAGCTTGCGGCCACACGCACGAATACGGCTTGGCTGACATCAACTTGCTCTACCTCACTGAGCAGGTCGTAGCGGGCTCGGTAAGATCAGCATAGGGGTAATCGTTGAACAGCGGATTCTAGGAGATGAGTTCTATTGCACCCCCAGTGTGGCCAGAACCTGTTCAAGTTGCTCGGGAGTCACCAGCAGGTTTCGGCCCTGAGCCATCATGTCCTCGATTTCATCGAACGCCTGAAATAGGCGCATTTTGACGGCACCGTATTGTTCGGCATCGGTGAGGGCACGACCATGGGCGGAGGACCAGCTCCGCACCGCGTCATCATGTAGGAACACGCTCACCGCGAAGGTTGTCTTGCGGTCCGAGGTCACATCGAAGATGTACTCAGTCGCGTGCGCCCGCGTTGACTCGGCTAGGGCCGGCCTCTTGCCGACAAAGTAATACTGATAGACGTATCCCTGGCCACCGGTATAGCTCTTCATTCGGCGCAAGGTCATTAGAGTGAGAGAACATTATCTCATTCGCGCATCTGGGCGAAGCACGATAAGCGCGACCAACTACCCTTCGATCTTTGCGTCCAGCAGCCGCTTCACCGCCGTCTCCGACGCTACAGGCGAGTAATAAACCTCCTTGAAGGTGTACGATTTCGCCTTGGACGCAATGATCGGCAGGATCTCGATGTGCCAGTGGTAATCCTCGTCAATGGTCTTCCAGTAGCCCAGGCTCTCCGAACGGTGGAGAGTGTTGGGTGACGTGTGCAGGACGAGGTGGAATTCCTCGCTGATGGTCCGGATACGTTGCAGAGTGTGGCGTAACAGCGCGCCGAGGTCACGCAGGCTGGCCGGACGGGCCAGTCCGAAGCGCTCAAAGGCGGCTTCGTGGACGCGTGACATGATCCAGGTCTCGTAGGGCACGCGCGGAGCATAGGGACAAAGTGCGACGAAATCGCCCCGGGTTTCGAGTACGCGCTGGTTCTGTTGCAACTCCTGAGAAAGAATGTCACAGAATACGCAGCGTTCCTTCTGAGCAAAGTAATCGCGGCCCGCCCGCAGTTCATAGAGCACCCGGCGCGGCACAAAAGTGGTTGCCGTGAGCTGCGCCGTGGGATGCTCGAACTCCTGTCCAGCGCTGCCCCCGTGGTTCTTGAAGATGCTGATGTACTTGAAGCGTGCATCGCGTTTGAGGTCCTGGATGCGCTGCGCTGCGAGGATAAGGAACTGTTCGATCTCCCCATCACTTGCATTCCACAGGTTGCGATCGTGTCGAGGGTTTTCAATCAACACCTCGTGCGCACCCACTGATCGCATTCGATCGTAGAGGCCTTCGCCACGCCGGGAGGGCTCGCCTTCGATTCGATACAAGGGCGTGGGATGCACCACCGCCCGCGCCGACCAGGGCCCGTCGCCCCCGCCCATCGTGGAGACCAGTTGTGGCACAGCCGGCGAATCCGCGCAGAAGCGGCAGAATGGTTCGGAACGAGGCGCGCTCTCCTGGACGTCATCGCCAGTAATTACCCAAGACCGGGTGATGGGATCTTTGCGGAGCTCCATGCCAGTAGGAAACCATTGCAACGGCGGGCGCGTCAACTGAGGATTTCTCCGTCACAGAGAATCCTCGCTCGTGTTTGTTATAATCCGCGCACCAGCCGCCCGAGATGACTGAGCCGTCCACTCCGTTGATGCGGCAGTATGCCTCCATCAAGAAGGAACACCCCAGCGCTCTGCTGTTCTTCCGCCTGGGCGATTTCTACGAGCTTTTCTTCGATGACGCCCTGGTGGCCGCCCGTGAGTTACAGATCACGCTGACCTCGCGCAACAAAGAAAAGGGAGTGGCGGTCCCGATGTGCGGCGTTCCGTATCATGCGGCGGAAAGTTACATTGCGAAGCTCATCCGCAGGGGATTCAAAGTTGCGATTTGTGAGCAGATGGAAGACCCGCGTATCGCAAAGAAACTTGTGCGACGCGAGGTAACTCGGGTCGTCACTCCCGGAACAGCGGCAGATTCTTCGCTCAGTTCCGAAGAAAATAACTTCTTGGCAGCCGTGGTGCAAAGTGGTGACCGAGTCGGCTTTGCTGCCCTCGATCTTTCCACGGGCGAGTTTCGCGCTACCGAATTTCAGGGCGAAAGAGCCGCGCAGCGAATTCAAGAAGAACTGCAGCAATTGCGCCCAAAAGAAGTTTTATATGCGTCGTCGGCTCCTCTCTTTGAGGTGAAACGCTCATTTGGGGATGGGACTCCGTCCCCTCCGAGCCGCGTGCAGGGCGGCACTTTTGCCTGCGCCGAGACTCCTCTCGACGACTGGATTTTCGCCCCCGACCACGCTATCCCCCTGCTGGAAAATCATTTCGGCGTGTTGTCGCTTGAAGGATTCGGCTTGGCGGGAAAGCCGGCAGCGGCGGCGGCGGCGGGAGCAATCCTCTACTACGTCCGTTCCACACAACGTGGGACGTTGGACCATGTGGATCGCATCGGCTTTTATGAACGGCAGAACTGCCTGGTGCTGGATGCAGTGACCGTACGAAATCTGGAACTCATCGAGCCGTTGTTCCCGGGGATGGATGCGGGGATCACTCTTTTCCGTTCGATTGACGCCACGATCACTCCCATGGGCAAGCGCCTGCTGCGTTCATGGATGCTCCGGCCTTCTATCGACCTGGCGGAAATCAACACTCGCCTGGATGCTGTCGAAGTGCAGGTGAAAGAGACTGTCGCCCGCGAAGAACTGCGGCGGGCGTTGGACGGCATCTTGGATCTAGAGCGCCTCTTAAGCCGGGTGACGCTTGAGACTGCGAATCCACGCGATGTCCTGGCGCTGGCAGTGTCCCTCGAAAAAATTCCCGCGGTTCGCGTGGCGCTAGCGCGCTTGGCGGCTGAGCGGATAAGCACACTGCACGCGTCCGCGGACGAATTGAGCGACCTTCGCGCGAGAATCGACAAGACCATCGTGCCAGAGCCGCCGATCTCACTGAGCGACGGCGGCGTGATTGCGAGCGGCGTCGATAAAGAGCTCGACGATCTGCGCGATCTTAGCCGCCATAGCAAGCAGTTTCTCGCTCAGATCGAGCAACGCGAACGGCAGCGGACCGGAATTGCATCGCTGAAGGTGAAATTTAATTCCATTTTCGGCTATTACATCGAAATCTCGAAGCCTAACCTCCATTTGGCTCCGCGGGACTACGAGCGTAAACAAACCTTAGTCAACGCTGAGCGCTTTACAACGCCGGAATTGAAGGAATATGAGTCGAAGATTCTCGACGCACAGGAAAAGATCATCGAAATTGAGCGTCGGCTATTTGCGGAACTGCGCTCTGCGATCTCTAGCGAAGCTCGGCGCATCCGGCAGACCGCGCTGGCCTTAGCCGAGGTGGATGTGCTTGCAGCGCTGGCGAACATTGCGGCGCTGCGCAACTATTGCCGGCCGAAGTTCGATCGGTCGTCAGACATCGAGATTATTGAGGGACGGCATCCGGTTATCGAACAGCAAGAAATCTCGGGCGGTGGCGAGCGCTTCGTGCCCAACGATTTGTATTTGAATTCCACTACGCACGCGGTTTTGGTCTTGACGGGCCCGAACATGGGAGGGAAGTCGACCTATCTCAGGCAGGCTGCGCTGACTGTGATTCTGGCTCAGATGGGATCGTTCGTTCCAGCGCGCTCGGCGCGGCTGGGCGTGGTGGACCGCGTGTTCACCCGCATCGGCGCTAGCGACAACCTGGCGCGTGGTCGTTCGACCTTCATGGTTGAGATGACGGAGACTGCGGCGATTCTGCACACCGCGACGCCACGCTCCCTGATTCTGCTGGACGAAGTGGGCCGCGGCACGTCGACCTACGATGGCTTGGCGATTGCTTGGGCCGCGATCGAATACATCCACGCGCGGACCCGGGCGAAGACGTTGTTCGCGACCCATTATTTCGAATTGACCGAGCTGGCAGAACAGCTCTCTGGCGTGAAGAACTACCACGTTTCGGTGAAAGAAACTGGAGGCGGCATTGCCTTCCTGCGAAGAGTTGAGCCCGGCGCAGCCGACCGCAGCTACGGCATTGAAGTGGCAAAACTTGCGGGATTGCCTCATGAGGTCATCGAGCGGGCACGGGAAGTGCTCGCCGAACACGAGAGTGCTGAGCATCAAGTCACCGGGCACCTCTCCCCTGGCGCTGAGCCTCCGCCGGCGCAGTTGACTATTTTCACGCCGCTTTCGCAGCCGGTGCTGGAGCGGCTGCGTGAGTTGGATTTGAATCGTCTTACACCGCTCGAGGCGCTGAATCTGCTGGCGGAATTAAAGAAGCAGATAGAGTAGGTCGGCAGTTCTCTAGGAACACGGAATCTAATCGGACAAATGAGGCGCAGACTCATCAACGACATCACGATCGACAGCGATTGGATCACGACCGTTGGGACGGCTGCAGTCCTTATCGTCACCGGTGTACTGGCGAGTTCGGAGATACACCAATTTGGTTCCGGCAAAGCACTCGAACGAGGTTCACTGGATACGATCTTCTTGGCGCTTTATTGCCTTGTGTTCGTGTTCAGCTTCAGAGCAAAGCTCTTGAAGGTCGCCTTCGCCTTGATAGGCACTCAAGCTGCCGCTCGCGTCATCTTGAGCTACGTTCACGCGTCCTCTGGTTTCAGGCACAACGCCGCCATTGGCGGACTCATTCTGAATCTGGCCGGGTTGACGATAGTGATCTTTGCCATAGTGAAATGGTTTAGATCGGTGGTTCACTGGAGTTCACAGCTTAAGCCCGAGGACCCTACCTCGTGAGTGCTGACAGAGGAATCGGTCAGCTCCTCATCATCGGCTTTGACGACACCGAGATGTCGACCAGGCTTCGGTCGCTTCTCACCCGGCTCCAACCTGCCGGCGTCATTCTCTTTGCTCGCAACATCAGGTCCGCCGACCAAACTTACAAACTGCTGAAAGACTGCCAGGCGTGCGTGTCCGAGCCTCTGTTCAGTTGTGTAGATATGGAAGGCGGTCGCGTTGACCGGTTCCGCAACGTGACTGGTCCCGCACCGTCAGCGGCCGACGTATTCGCCACCGGGGACCGCAAGCTTTTCCGCAAGCACGGCCAGATGATCGGAGAAACTTGCCGGACGCTGGGCTTCAACACGGATTTCGCACCCGTGGTCGACTTGGCCCTGGAAGCATCTCGCACCGTCATGAGCTCACGTGCGGTCTCTGGCGATCCCAAACAAGCAGTGGCTTACGCCCGAGAATTCCTCGCCGGACTTCGCTCAGCAGGTGTGATCGGCGCAGCCAAGCATTTCCCCGGACTCGGCGAAGCACATCTCGACACGCACCACGAATTGCCCAACGTGGAAAAAACCTGGAAGAAGCTGTGGGAGGAGGATCTCCATCCCTACCGTGCGCTGCGACGGGAATTGCACATGATCCTCGTCGGGCATGCGAGTTATCCGGCGGTCACGCACGACAGCATGCCTGCGTCACTCTCCAGGAAGTGGATCACCGATGTGCTGCGCAAGAAAATCGGCTACCGCGGGCTGGTAGTTTCAGATGATTTGGAGATGGGCGGGGTGCTAAAAGCTGCGCCCATCGAACAAGCGGCGGTTGATCATATTCGCGCCGGTGGCGACCTTTGCCTCATCTGCCATCGGGAGGATTTCGTAGTCCGTGCCTACGAAAACCTGCTTAAAGAGATCGAACGCGATCGCAGGTTTGCTCGGCGGGCGGAAGAGTCTGCTCGACGGGTGCTGGCGTTCAAGAAGAAGTCGCCAGTGTTAAAGCGCAGAACCACGGCACCGGCCCCGGCGAAATTAGCGAAGCTCTCGCGTCAGTTGTGGGAGTTTGGGGAGCAGGTGCGGCTGGAAGGCATTAATCAGAAGAACGCTGATCGGCGGGATCCAACATGATCGTGGCCGGAGTGATGAGCGGAACCTCCGCCGATGGCATCGACGTTGCCCTGGTGCGGATTTCATCCGCGAGTCGGGTTCACTTCCAGCCACGGGTCAAACTTCTCGGCCATGCTGCGTTTCCCTACCACAGAGATGTTCGCCGCGCCGTGTTGTCGGCGATGAACGCATCTCGGGCGAGCGTGGCCGACCTGGCCCGGCTGAACTTCTTACTAGCCGAGTTGTACGCAGAAGCGGTACTGGCAACCCAGAAGCGGTTCGATTTCAAAGCCGAACTTGTTGGATGCCACGGGCAGACGCTCTACCATCAGGGCGAGCCTGAGAGATTTCTAGGACGAAAAATTGCAGCAACCTGGCAAACCGGCGAGGGCGCTGTCATCGCAGCACGCCTACGGGTGCCTGTCGTCTCCGATTTCCGTCCCGCGGACATGGCCGCCGGCGGCAAGGGCGCTCCATTGGTTCCCTTTTTCGACTACTTGATTTATCGCGATGCGCGAGTTGGCCGCATCGTCCAAAACATCGGAGGCATCGCGAACCTCACTGCTATTCCCGCCGATGCTTCGGTCAAGACAGTGTTGGCTTTCGATACCGGGCCGGGAAATATGGTGATGGACGCGGTTACAGAGCGCCTGTTCGGCGAGCGCTATGATAGTGGTGGCAGAATTGCGGCCTCAGGCGCCGTCCTGGAACACGTCGTGGCCCACGTCATGCACCTGCCTTTCTTCCGTCACAAACCGCCGAAGACGGCGGGGCGAGAGGAATTTGGTCGTGAGTTTGTCCAGGAGTTCATGAAGTACTGCGGTCGCGCGAACAAGCACGACGTGGTTGCGACGGCCACCGCCTTGACTGTTCGGTCGATTGCTGACGCGCTACGGCGTTTCGTCATAACGCGGCACAGCAGCTTCAGCGAGTCCATCGTTTCCGGAGGTGGCGCCAACAATCCCACATTACTAGCTATGCTGGCGAATGAACTCAGGCCGCTCGGCCTGCAGATTCGATCGTCCGATGAATTCGGAGTGCCGTCCGAGGCAAAGGAAGCGATGGCGTTCGCGTTCCTGGCCTATCAAACCTGGCGTCGACAACCGTCGAATATTCGATCGGCCACTGGCGCCACACGGCCTGCGATCCTAGGAAAGATCTCGTATGCGTGAGGGATTGGAGGAACACCTTCGCCGCCAGAAGGCGGCTGTGCCTCGGTGTTTCGTTATGATCCGGACGCTTGAGGTTTTCACGATCGTCATTTTGGGTCTCTGTTTCCTCTCCTGTTCTGCCAAACCTGATTCCAGCACGCTAGTGATGATCATTGAAAACAACCCTACCAATCTCGATCCACGGATAGGACTCGACGCGTATTCCGAGCGCATTGATGACCTCATTTTTGATGACCTGCTCACCCGAGACCAGCATTTGAACGTCCAGCCGGGCCTCGCCCGGAGTTGGGAGATTCCCGATCCGCGGACCTACATTTTTCATTTGCATGACGGAGTGAAATTTCACGACGGCCGCCCGTTGACGTCGCGGGATGTGAAATGGACTTTCGATTCCCTGCTCCAAGGCAAGATTCGCAGCACTAAGACCGCCGCGTATCGCTTGGTGCAGGAGATTGCCGCGCCCGACAACTACACCGTCGTGTTCCACCTGAAAGAACCGTTCGCCACACTGTTGTGGAACCTTTCCGACGGCGCCATTGGTATCGTCCCCTATGGCAGCGGCGCAGAGATCAGCCAACACCCCATTGGTTCAGGCCCGTTTCGCTTCGTCAGCGCGGAACAGGATAAGGAGGTTGTGATCGAACGCAACGACGCCTATTGGGGCGAGAAGGCAAGAATCCCGCGAGTGCGCTTTATCGTAGTGCCGGATGCCACGACGCGCGCACTGGAACTACGCAAGGGCAGCGCCGACATGGCCATCAACGCACTGACCGCGGACATGGGGGTGACTTTAGAGCGTGACCCAAATCTTGAAGTCTTGCACGCCCCCGGCACGGTGCTGAGCTACGTCGCGTTTAACCTGCGCGATCCCATCCTCAAGGATGTCCGAGTACGGCAGGCGATTGCATACGCCATCGATCGACGGCCGATGATCGAATACCTGGGGCGCGGCTTTGCCCGGCTTGCCAACAGCGTTCTGCCTCCAGAGAGTTGGGCGTACAACGGCGACGTTCCCACCTATGGTCACAATCCTGAGCGTGCTCGCCAATTGCTGGACACCGCTGGTTATCCAGCGCTGAATGGGGTGCGCTTTCACATCACCATGAAAAGCTCAACCGAAGAGAGTACCCGCTTGATGGCTGCTGTGTTGCAACAGCAGTTGCGCGCGGTTGGTATCATTCTCGATATCCGCACTTTTGAATTCGCCACTTTTTTTTCTGACGTCAGTCGGGGAGCGTTCCAGTTTTATTCCTTGCGCTGGATTGGAGGCAACGAAGACCCCGATATCTTCGAATACATTTTCCACTCGTCCAAGTTTCCGCCGAACGGCGCGAATCGTGGCTACTACGCCAATCCTCGGGTAGACGCGCTGATCAACCGAGCGCGCCGCGAACTTGACCAGAAAACCCGCCAGCAGCTGTACGCTGAAATTCAGCAAATTCTGGCCGAGGAGGTGCCCTATATCGATCTGTGGTACCAGGACAATGTGCTGGTACATTCGAGGCGAGTTAGAAATCTGACTTTGAATCCATCCGGGAACTACGACTTCCTAAGAACAGCCGAACTGGTCTCCGACCGATAAGACCAACTACAAATTTGCGCGTGTTACCATCGAATCAGCGTGAAGATTCTTTTCATAGGTGACATTTTTGGCCGGCCGGGGCGGACGATTGTCAAAGATCGGCTGCCCGGGCTTGTCAAGAAATACGACGCTGACCTCGTAATTGCCAACGGCGAAAACGCCGCTGCTGGGTTCGGAATCACTCCTCCCCTGGCTGAAGACCTATTCGAGCTAGGCATTGACGTTCTGACGACCGGCAACCATGTGTGGGACAAGCGCGAGATCGTCGATTACTTCCAGATGGCGGATGGCAATCACAACGGGATGGCGCGGCGAATCTTGCGGCCGGCAAATTATCCCTCCGACATGCCGGGATGGGGTTTGTACGAGGGCCGAAAAAACGAAGTCCCTTATGCCGTGATCAATCTGCAGGGGCGCGTCTTCATGGCGTCTAACGATGACCCATTTCGCGTCGCCGATCAATTGCTGAAAGAGATCAAAGCGAAGATTATTTTCGTCGATATGCACGCCGAAGCGACATCAGAAAAGATTTCCCTGGGCTGGTACCTGGACGGCCGGGTCACCGCCATCGTCGGCACTCACACTCACGTGCCTACCGCCGATGAACGTGTGCTGCCTGGAGGTACGGCCTACATCACCGATGTCGGCATGACCGGTCCCTACGAGAGTGTGATCGGCGTGAAGAAAGAGTTGGTCGTGGGCAAGTTCCTGAGCAACATGCCAGTTCGCTTCGAGCCTGCTACGGGCGATGTGCGATTGTGCGCCGTAGTGGTGGATTGCGACGAAACATCAGGACACGCAAGAACAATTGAACGATTGATGTTGAGTTGAACTGGTTCGAATCTGCGGTTACGTGCTGGCATCTGTCCGTCTCTGACGCTGAGTGTATGTCACCCTGAGCGGACGGGCCTCTTCGCTCTGCGCAGAGGACTTGAGTCGAAGGCCCCCCTATCGAGATTCGGCAACTCAAGGATTAGGGATCCTCCGACTCCGCGTGTCCATTCGGGAACGAATGGACGCGCTACGCTCCGGATGACACTGAGTTTTAAAGACGCGACGCTCTCAGGAGTTTACCCAGCTCTTTCCGATTCTGCACCGGCAGATGACGCAAGGCGATCCGTGCCAACGCCACGTATACTTCTCTTGCCTCCGGAACCGTCTTTAACACACGCAAGTGCTTGCGCACGGTCGCTACATCCCCCCTTCCGATCGGACCGGTGAACGCGGCTGCCGGACCGAGCTTAGCGTAGTTCGCCAGAGTTTGCCTCACTATCGGCAGCATCTTCTTGCGAGAGTCTTCCGCGGAAAATCCCGCCAAACGCGCTACTTTCTCGCCTGCAACCAGGGTCAAAACCAGCAGCGGTGAGATGAAGCCTCCCCAGGCGTGGTAGGCGGCCTTGTTCTTTTTGGAAATAGAAAAGGCCCTCCCGCCGAGGTCCTTGACAATCCGCCGCGCCACGCGGACAGCGGCAGCATCCCCTTCGAGCGCAAACGGCACGTTCTGGAGCGCGGGTACGGAGCCGCGAACAAACGTCATCATGGGATGAACCGCAGCAACGCTAGCTCCGCGTCTCCGCAGGCTGTCCAGTTCATCACTGGCCAATGCTCCGCTGGAATGGAATGCGATTTTTCCCTTCCACGCCGCGTGTGCCAGTTCGCGGGCAGCTTCGGCAATCTCGCGATCTGGCACACAGAACCAAATAAGCGGAGCATCGATCCTCGCACTATCGCTTGAAGAAGCATGCGCTCGCAGGCGTTTGGCTAGCTGCTGAGCTCTTTTCCGCGAGGCGCGATTGTTTCGTGAGATAACTTCGCGAACCCGATATCCCGCGCGTTTCAACTCCAAGGCCAACGCGGTGCCCAGTCGCCCCGGACCCACTACCGCAATCTCCGCCTTGCTTGCCATCGCGGGCAGGATAGCAGGCGACACTGTCGGACCAAAATTCCGCAACTGAGCCGAAACCGCCAACCAGAGAATCTCCGCTATATTGTTTTCATGCCCAAACCAGCGCGTGAGACCACGAAAGCCCGTGTTATCTCCTCCCGTGAGGTTTATCGCGGCCCCGCTTTCTGGGTAACGACCGATCAAGTGCTGGAACCCGGGGGCGTGCGGGTTCGCCGCGACATCGTTCGTCATACTGGATCAGTGGTCATACTTGCCGTAGATGAAACTGGAGCCGTTCCCCGCATCCTACTCGAGCGCCAATACCGCCACGCCGCCCAACAATTTCTTTGGGAGCTGCCTGCGGGCCGCATCGATGAGGGTGAAGAAGCCCTGACTGCGGCCAAGCGCGAACTGCTTGAGGAAACCGGATACACCGCATCCCGATGGAGACGAATCCTGAGGTTCTACGCCAGCCCCGGCTTTGTGGCCGAGGCAATGAATGTCTATCTCGCCCGCGGACTACATCCGGGAGCTGCTAAGCCCGAGGATGACGAAGCAATCCAGGTTCGGTTTTTCCCACTTTTCAGGGCTGTGAGCATGGTGATGAATGGCGCCGTTCGTGACGCTAAAACGATCTCCTCCATTCTTTGGTTCAGCCAGCAGCTAAACGGTTCAAAGCCACGCTGATAGCGGCTTTCCGGCGATACTCTTCTTGACAGCCACCTCGACTAGAAGCACAATTGGCCCATTAGAAAGGCACGGCCTCGGAGCTGAAAGAGTACGTGCCCCGGGGGGCACAAGTGGAACGCTTGAAAGGTACCGTAAAGTGGTTTAACAACGCCAAGGGATATGGCTTTATCGGACGCGACGATGGCAGCCCTGATGTTTTTGTGCATTACAGCGCCATAACGTCGGAAGGATACAAAAGCCTGCAGGAAGGCGATAAAGTAGAGTTCGAGATCACTCAAGGCCAGAAAGGACCGCAAGCGGCGAACGTCAACAAGGCCGAATAGCTCCGCAGACCGCGAGCTTGCTCCACTCTCTTCCCTTTACCCGTGCGGAGCCGTGTTTTCCTGTGTCCGGTCCCTATCACGAGGACGCTGTCTTTCCCTCCCGCCGCAACTTGTTTAATCTTTACTTGCAGCAATGGACAACAAAGCCATCGCCGGAATTTTGTACGAAACCGCCGACCTGCTGGAAATCGACGGACAGGATTCCTTCCGTATCCGTTCCTATCGAAATGCCGCGCAGGCCATTGAGGCGCTGCCGCAGCAAATAGCCGACCTAATCGGCGAGCCCAAGAAGGTACTTGAAATACAAGGCATCGGCAAAGGCATGCTGACCAACCTGCGAGAGATGTTCAAAGACGGCCGGCTCTCGGTGCACGCAGATTTGCTGAAGAAATACCGGCCCTCCATGCTCGATCTGCTCAAGATTCAGGGACTCGGCCCAAAAACCATCGCCCTGATCTGGAGCGCCTATCAGGTCTGCGATGTGGAAGGTGTGGAGAAGCTGGCCCGCGAGGGCAAAATCCGGGAGCTACCTCGCATGGGCGAAAAGCAGGAACAGAAGCTGCTCAAAGCGATTGAGGACTACCGCCGCATCGCTGGGCGCTTCCTGCTCGACGTTGCGGAGCGGGAGACAGAGAAAATTCAGGCCCACTTGCGCGATTTCCCTGGGGTCGAGAAGGTCACTCCCGCCGGGTCTCTGCGCCGTGGACGTGAAACGGTGGGCGATCTCGACGTACTCGTGACCGGTGCCGCATGTTGTGATGATGGCGAGCGGGAAAAGCTCATCGATCACATCATCAAACTTCCAGGGCTGATGGAGATCATTGCGCGCGGAGAGAACAAGGTCAGCTTCCGCCTGCGTGGCGGCATGCAGGTGGATGTGCGCTTTCTTGCGCCTGAATCCTTTGGAGCGGCCATGCAGTACTTCACCGGCTCCAAGGCCCATAACGTAGCCTTGCGCCAGCGCGCGCTCAAGATGGGATATACCCTCAGCGAATATAGCCTGGCGCGTTTGGACGACCAGAAGGTAGTCGCGGGAAAGACGGAAGAAGATATCTACGCCCAACTTAAGCTGGACTACATCCCGCCAGAACTGCGTGAGAACCAGGGTGAAGTCGACGCCGCCGGTGCGCACAAGCTGCCTGTGCTGATCTCGCAAGGCGACGTGCAGGGCGACGTGCACATGCACACCGTAGAAACCGATGGCCGCAACACCATTGAAGAAATGGTTGAGGCCGCTAAGGCGCACGGATATAAATACATGGCCATCACCGACCACTCCAAGAATCTGGCATTTGCCAATGGCTTGGATGACAAGCGGGCGGTGGAGCACATCAAGCGCATTCGGGCGGTCAATGACCAGATCAATGGCATCGAGATTTTCGCCGGTATTGAAGTGGACATTCTCGCCGACGGCACGCTCGATCTCTCTGACTCAGTGCTGGAGCAAATGGATTTGGTGATCGCCAGCGTGCACTCTCATTTCAATCAAAGTTCAGCCGAAATGACCGACCGCCTGCTCAAAGCCGTAGAGAATCCCAACACTTCGATCATCGGCCATCCCACAGGGCGTTTGCTTTTACGCCGTGATGCCTATCAATTCGATTTGGATAGCGTCTTGAAAGCCGCGGCCCAAAGAAAAGTCGCGATGGAGCTCAACTCTTATCCCGACCGCCTGGACTTGTGCGACCGCCATCTGCGCCTGGCCAAACAGCACGGCGTGAAGATCGTGATCAATACCGACTCGCACCACACTTCCCATCTCGAGAAGATCCGCTATGGCGTGTTGCAAGCCCGCCGCGCCTGGCTGACGAAGGAAGATGTGCTGAACACCTTGCCCGCCCAGGATTTCGCCAAGGCCATGAAACACGCATGGAATTGACCGATCACTGGCTTACAGACAACGCTCGGCTCTACGAAGCGTTCAAAGCGGAGTAGAATCTGTCGGGGAGAGGCAGGCCACTATGCCCGAGGAAAAGCCCATCACGCCGCCTATGCCAGAGGGCCCTCCCGGCGCTGCTCCCACTGAATCACCTCAGTTCGGCCCAACCATCAACATTGGCGAAGAATTCGGCACCGCCCGCAAGAATCTGCCGTCGGTGAAAATTATCGCGATTGTGTTGGCGGTGGTGGCGGCCGTGTTGGCAGTCTGGGCTTTTGTGCTACGACCAAAACCGCAAGGCGGAGGGTCCATCGACAATATTGCGGCAATTGAGATTCCCGACCAAAACGCAGTGCTAGTCGCGGTGAACGTCACCGTGCAAAACTCAGGCAAAAAACCTCTTTGGATTAAGGACATCAAGGCCACATTGAAGACAGATAATGGCGAGTTTAACGACGAAGCTGCCTCGGCGATGGACTTTGATCGCTACTTCCAGGCTTTTCCCGCATTAAAGCAGCACACTCTCCCGGCGCTCAGCCCAGAGACCAAGATTCCGCCCGGAGGCCAGGCCCAGGGAACGATAATGGTGAGTTTTCGTGTGATCCAGCAGACTTTCGACAAGCGCCAATCGCTGAGCGTGGTGATCCAGCCCTACGATCAAGCGGTGCCTCTGGTTCTGACCAAGTAGTGCTATATCACTAGTGCTTCTGCAGAAACTTTCTGCGGACTAGGTGAGTGTTGGCGTCGGGCTTAATCTCATCGTATTTCAAACAACTGATCGAGCCGTCCACCTCAAGCACCGCCAGCGCAACGTCGTGATAGCTGGCGATTCCATGCTCGCGCAGGGCACGCTGCAGCTCGTCCATGCTGACGTGCTCTTTCGCCATGTGCGACTCGATTACCTGGCCATCGTGAATAAGCAGGCTGGGTTGTCCCTGGACGAACTTGCGGAAGCGGCGATTTCCGCCCGAAACCTCTGCAATCAGGTAGTTCAGCACCAGAAGGGTGGAAGCAGCGACCACGCCGCCAAGCAGCGAAGTGTCGGGACCAGTCATCGCGTTTTGCACGGCATTGCTAATCAGCAGCAGGAGGGTCAGATCGAAGGGGGTCATCTGCCCCACTTCACGCTTGCCGCTGAGACGCACACCTAGCAAGACGACAAAATAAATAACTGCCGTCCGCAGTGCGATTTGGGCGAGAACGTGTCCGCCGGCAAGCATCAGAGGGTCACTGGCTCGCCGAGGCAGTGACTGGTACAGGAGCATTCTTGGGCGTACTCAGATATCCGCTCGCTTTGTTCTTATCCACCGACCACACGACCAACTCGTACAACATATGATCGCGCCCGGTGTAGAACTGGATGGGCTCGCTTACGTTTCGATCCTTCTTCTCGATGGTTTTGTCATCGGAAGTAACATTTAACGTGAACTTGCCTCGCTTGGGATCCACTTTCCTCAGCTGCAGGCTGACCGTGGAAACCGGTTGTGGCTTGGCGCCCTTGATCAGGGTGAACTCATAGTAGTTGCGATCGCCCTTATGTTTCAGGATTTCGAGGTCGTCGCGAGTCTTGGCGACTAACCCGCTCTGCAGACCAAGGTCGCCGATCGTGCTCTCCAGCTTAGCTTTGGTTGCTTCCAGATCGGCCCTTGTGGAAGCAACGTCGGTCTTCACTCCGCCGACGTCAGTTTTCACGCCAGCAACCTCTCCGGTGACCGCGCTGATCTGTTGCTTTTCCTGCTCCGCTAAGCGCGCTTCCGCGGCGCGTTGTTGACGCTGCAACTCAGCGGAGCGAGTGGCCAGTTCCTTTTTGGTCAAGCCGACCTGGTGAGCCAGCGCTTCGTCATTCGCCTCGGCGGATTGAATACGTTTGCTGAGATCGAGAATCTGACTGTTGCTCGCGACCAGATCCTTGTTCACCTTGTCGAGCCGTCCCCGCAGGGCAAAAAGAAAGTAGCCAGAGCCTGCTACATAAAGAACAGCTAGTAATAAAAGAATCCACTTCCCAGCACTACTTTCCGACTCCACATGCACTGCGCCCTCGTCCGCCATATGCCTCCGTATGCTGGTTGTGATGGAATGTCTACCGCAATTGTTGAACACAGGGATAATAGTGTCAATTGTAAGATTGGTCCCGTATACAATTTGTGACCAATGTGAATTCGGATATCTCTAGCGTAGTGCTATAATTTACCTAGGGACTTCCTATGGCAACGCTATACGTCGAAAATGTGCCTGATGATTTATACCAGGCTCTCCGGGAACGAGCTCGCCAGCATCGCAAGTCCATCGCTGCAGAGGTCATGTCGTTGCTCGAGGAAAATGTTGTGACCGCGAACGAGCGGAAAGCAAGACGACGATTCCTGCGGCGAGCCGGGCGTTTGCGCTCCCACCGCCCACGCACAGCGGGCCCCTTCTCACCCAGTGAGGAACTGCAACGGGAAGACCGATCGCGGTGAGCACGTTCGTGGTCGACGCCAGTGTCGCGGCTAAATGGTTCCTTCCCGCGGCTGGCGAAACTCTTACCCAACAAGCCTTGCAGTTGCTGAAGCGCTATGCTGCCGGCGAGCTGAGGTTCCTGGTGCCGGATTTGTTCTGGGCTGAGTTTGCCAACATCATGTGGAAGGCGGTTCGCCAGGGGAGATGGCCACAAGCTTCGGCCGAGGATGCAGTTCGTGCCATGCGCGACCGCAACTTTCCTAGCGTTTCCTCTCTCGCACTGCTTGAGGACGCGTTTGCCATCGCTTCGGCCTTCGATCGAACTGTATCTGACGGTCTTTACGTGGCGCTTGCGCTAATGTCTAAAACAGAACTGATTACCGCCGACGAACGCCTCGCCAATGCCCTCGCGGCGCATCTTCCCGTGAAGTGGTTGGGTTCTCTTTAGAGGCTATCCAGTCCCAAGGAGTCGCAATTAGTAGGATGTTTTGGTTTTTTCCTTCAACGCGATCCTCTTTTCGGCCCTTTCGACCAAGCCTTTTTCGAGTCTCGGCCAGCGGTCATGTGCTTTGCCTCCTGGCTGCAATTCGGCGGCAGTGAGCCCCGTAGATGCCAGGTCTTCGCTATAGATGATCATCAACTCCTTGCGTTTTTCTTCATCCAGCAGATGAACCAGACGCACATACATCATTGCTCGTGGCATCTTGTATCCCTTCGCGCGGATGAGCTTCTCGATATGCTCGCGGTCTGAACCCGGCTCGATCTCGGCGTCGTTCGCGCGCACCCATGTATCTACGTAGAAATCCATGCCGCCGATCTTTGCGTGCAGCGGTGAATCATATTTGTGTTTCAACTCTGGCTTCTCCGGAATGTAGCCCTCAAACTGCACCCAATACAGCCGCTGAACATTTTGCTCATCGGCATCAACGAGCGCGTGCAGTTCGCAATCTGCAATGCCATAGAGCACCCACCGGTCGGCGCCGACGTACCGCACCGATTTCGGCAGTCGTATCCGCACCTCGGGATCACGTTCAGAAGTGATTATGTTTTCCTCAACCTTACGCTCCGGCGGCTTGGTTTGTGCAGGGAGAAACCCGCAACAGAGAACTCCGATAAAGACTTGTTTGAACATTTCACTTCTTCCTTGCTCACGATTTTAGATGACATTCGTTTCGCTCTGACTGCCGCCATAGGCTTTCCAACCCAACTCCGCGGCGTTGGTTAGATTTCACTTACCTGAGTAACCCGCTATACTGCCGGATGAGTCGCCTCCCGAGGACACGGACAGATGAGGACCAGTGACAGATGAGACTCGTGTCGGTAAACACTGGGCTTCCCCGCGAAGTGACGTGGCATGGGAGAAGCGTGACTACCGGAATCTTCAAGCAACCAGTCCAGGGCCGTGTCACGTTGCGCAAACTGAATTTGGACGGCGATCGCCAAGCCGATCTCACCGTTCACGGCGGCGAATATAAGGCCGTTTACTGCTACTCGCTCATACACTACGAATACTGGAAAAGAGAGTTGCCCGGCCGAGACTTGCCAATGGGCATGTTTGGGGAGAACTTCACCCTGGATGACTTCCGGGAAGAGTCGGTTCATCTTGGCGATCAGTTCTCTGTCGGTTCGGCGGAAGTCGTCGTGACCCAGCCTCGTCTCCCTTGCTACAAACTTGGGATCAGATTTGAAGCCGACGACATGGTGAAGCGATTCTTCGTCAGCCACCGAACAGGTTTCTACCTCGCCGTGACTCGCGAGGGAGAAGTCGGCACGGGCGGTGAGATCAGGCTCATCAGCCGCGACCCAAACCGCGTTCCAGTCTCGGAAATCACTCACTTGTATGCCGAGAAAAGATACACCGACGCTGACGTGGCTTGGGTGCAGCGTGCGCTAAAAGTTGAAATGTTGCCGGAGAGTTGGAAGGAGTACTTCCGCCAGCGTCTGGAGCAGATTCCGACTTCAGCCTGAAGACATCGCCAGCAAGCCTTCCGTCTCAATGGAGGAGGCTTCATGAATTTCGGACTCACGCTGTTACTGGCCTTCGGTATTGGAATAGTTGCCGGGTTGCGATCCATGACCGCCCCTGCCGTTGTGGCTTGGGCGGCGCATCTGGGTTGGATCAATCTTTCGGGTTCTCACCTGGCTTTCATGGGCTCCACTTGGGCCGTCGCAATCCTCACCCTTGGAGCCTGGGTCGAATTTGTGGCCGACCAACTCCCCTCCACTCCCGCCCGTACCACTGCCGTCCCGCTAACCGCCCGAATTGTTATGGGATTGCTTACGGGTGCCTGCCTCGGCACCACTGGAGGTGTGTCCCCTTTGCTGGGGGCGCTGTTCGGGGCGATTGGCGCAATTGTAGGAACGTTCGGCGGTTATCGGGCGCGCGTCGGATTGGTTCGAGCGCTTGGCGCTCCGGATTTCGCAATTGCCATCCCCGAGGATCTGGTCGCAGTTGGGTTGGGAATATTTCTGGTTTCCAGATTCTGAGCAGCAATTTATGCTCGCAATCCCGGTATTAGATGGCTGGCAGATATTCCATTTAGAGCGCCCTTATGACCCCTTCGCAGCAATACGATGCCATCATCATCGGCTCCGGACAAGCTGGCACACCTCTCTCCACCGCCCTTGCTCAAGCCGGCATGCGAACCGCCCTGATCGAGCGCGAACACGTCGGCGGCACCTGCATTAATGAGGGATGCACTCCTACTAAGACGATGGTGGCAAGCGGCCGAGTCGCCTACCTCGCCCGCCGCGCTGCCGACTACGGTCTGGATACTGGCCCCATCAGTATCGATATGCCCAAAGTCCGGGAACGGAAACGCAAGATCGTGGACAGCTTCCGTAATGGCAGTCAGTCGCGCATCGAGAAAGCCGCGAACCTCGACTTGATCTTCGGTGAGGCTCGTTTTACTGCTCCAAAGTCGGTTGAAGTCAGAACTAAAGATGGCAGTGAGCGAGTCATGTCAGCGAAGAACATCTTTATTAACGCCGGTACACGTGCTTCACACCCCAGGCTGAATGGCCTGGAGGATGTTCCGTTTCTGGACAATGCCTCCATCATGGAACTCGACTCTGTTCCCGATCACTTGTTGATCCTCGGTGGCGGCTACATCGGTCTCGAGTTCGGACAGCTTTTCCGGCGCTTCGGCAGCCGCGTCACCATCATTCAATCCGCAGGCCAGTTGCTTACTCAAGAGGACCCCGACATCGCGGAAGAAGTCGCCAAGATCCTCCGGCAGGACGGACTTGAGATCATGCTGAAAACGAAAGCGATCCGCGTGAGCCGGGCAGATGGAAGCATCCGATTGGAAGTTCAACAGCAAGGCAATTCGACCACCTTGGTCGGTTCACATCTACTCGTTGCTACGGGACGAGTGCCGAACTCGGACACCTTGAGTCTTGCGGCAGCCGGCATTCAAACCAACGATCGCGGTTTCATCCAAGTCAATGATCGTCTCGAAACTACGGCCGCTGGCGTCTACGCGCTCGGTGACATCAAGGGTGGCCCGTCGTTTACTCATATCTCTTATGACGACTTTCGTATCATCCGCGCCAATCTGCTCGAAAAGAAGACCGCCTCAATTACCAATCGCCTGGTGCCCTACACTCTCTTTATTGATCCGCAATTAGGCCGGGTCGGCCTGACCGAAACGGAAGCCCGAGCGCAGAACCGCAACATTCGCATCGCGAAGCTACCGATGAGTTCCGTCGCCCGCGCCCTGGAAGTGGATGAGACGCGTGGTTTCATGAAAGCAGTAGTTGATGCCGAAACCAAGCGGATCCTGGGGGCTGCGGTGCTCGGCATTGAAGGTGGCGAAGTTATGGCCGTTCTCGAGGTGGCAATGATGGGCAAACTGCCATACACAGCCTTGCGTGATGGCGTCTTCGCGCACCCAACCCTGGCAGAATCGCTGAACAACCTGTTTATGGCGATCGACAGCAACAAGTAAGTTAAAGACTCGATTTGCCGTTTAGAGTGCGGATGATCTGTTTCCGTCACGATTCCGGCCGCTCTTCGAAGTTTTCATCCCAAGCGGTCACCAATCCGGACGTTGTGATCCATTTCCAGATAAATTTCCGGGTTACTCGCAATTCAAGAAATGGCCTAGAAACGTAGGGTGCTTCGTGAATCTTTGTTTTCTGACGAACAATTTTTAGTGCATACCACCATCAGCTCCAGCAGACGCGTATCGCGCTTTCCGCCGATTCGTGGCTTGACAAGCATGCACCGCGAGGTGTACATGGCATATTCTCAGACAAGTCTCACCCAATAACCAATCGCTGTTCGGGAGGGGAAGATATGCCTCGATCTAACTCCTTGGCCCGTCTAGCTGTGGTATTTCGTTCGCATTGCTCAAACTGCTCGCCCATCCCTCTGACTCTAGCCTTGACTCTCCTTGGCTGCTTGCTCGGGAGTGGCGTCGCCAACGGTCAGGCCACCACTTCGGTCCGCGGCACGGTGACTGATCCCAACGGGGCCGCCGTGGTTGGTGCCAACGTTGTGCTTGCGAATGCCGAGTCCAAGATGCAACGCTCCGTGACCACCGGGGACCAGGGAGAATATCAGTTCCTTCTTATCCCTCCGGGTACCTACACACTCACCGTAAAAGCGGCCGGGTTTCGCAGCTATGAACAGAAGGAAGTGGTCCTGCTGGTGAATACACCGGCCACCGCCAATGTTCAGCTCAAAGTTGGCGCGGCAGCTGAAGTCGTAACCGTCACATCGGAGGCCCCGGCCATCGACATGGTGGACGCGTCGCTGGGCAATTCCTTTGATGAAAGACTAGTGCGGCAGATTCCGCTGGAGGGACGAAATGTTCCCGACTTGCTGAGTCTGCAAGCGGGAGTGGCCTACACGGGCAATCGTATCGGAGACAAGGACCAGGACACTCGCAATGGAGCGGTGAATGGAGCGCGGAGCGATCAGAGTAACATCACGCTCGATGGGGTTGACGTAAACGATCAGTCGAATGGATATGCGTTTACGTCGGTGTTGCCGGTAACTCAGGATTCTGTTCAGGAATTCCGCGTAACCACTACTAATTATGGGGCAGACCAGGGGCAGGGCTCCGGGGCCCAAGTCGCGCTGGTGACCAAGAGCGGCACGAACGCCTTTCACGGCACAGCTTATGAATACCTACGCAATACCATCACCAGCGCGAACGATTATCTCGTGAAGCAGTCCGAGCTGAACATAGGTCTGCCGAATAAGCCTCTGTCGTTAAACCGCAATATTTTTGGGGTGGCGGTTGGCGGGCCGGTTCAGAAAGACCGATTGTTTTTCTTCACCAATTATGAGGGAACCCGCGAACGCGAGCAGCAGCGAGCGGAACGGGTTATTCCGACACCGTCTCTCTGCCAGGGTATCTTTCAGTATGTAAACGCAGGCAACACCGGGATCACAAGATGGGATTCCGGGCAGCTCAAGCTACTGGACCCTCGCCATTTTGGCATTGATCAGGCAATGCTCAACGCAAACCACACTGGTTACCTCGACCGGACCTTCTGTACGGGCCAGACGGTGACCAACGATCCTTCGGCCGGAGATGGTTTGAACTATGCCGGTTTTGTTTTCCGCGCCCCCACCAGCCTGGACAACGATGTCTTTATTGCGCGCTTGGACTATCATCTCACCGCAAACGGCAAACACACACTGTTTTGGCGCGGCGCGCTGCAGGACTTACGCAACCCGGGAGCTCCCTTTTTGCCGGGCGATGCTCCTGAGCAGACCACTGTCGACCACAGCAAAGGCTTTGTCCTCGGCTACATCGCAGTTCTCAGTCCTACTCTCACAAATTCCTTTCATTGGGGATTCACGCGCCAGAGCTTTGGAATTGTGGGCAATACCGACCAGCAATGGAATACCTTTTTGGGTTTGGATCAAGGCATCACCTATAGCCACAATTTCCAAGTGCCACTGCACAACTTAGTGGATGACATTTCGTGGACTAAGAAGACGCATACATTCCAGTTCGGAACGGCGATCGGAATCGCCCGGGATCCCCGGACAAGTTTTCTGCACTCCAACACTTTGGGACTTGGAACCACCAACTGGACTTCTCCCATAGGCTTCGCAGGCACCACCAGCACGCTGGATCCGACCAACACCAGCCCCAACGCTCATCCAGGGATTAGCGGGCCTGAACCTCAGACCGCTACGCAGTACGATCGCCCCCTGCTGGCCTTGTTTGGGATGATCTCGGACGTCGTCGCCAATTACAACTTGGACAAAAACGGCAATGTGCAGCCGCAGGGTGCGCCCGTCAAGCGAAACTATGGCCTCGACTGGTATGAGTTTTATGCCCAGGACACCTGGCGCATCAAACCCAACCTCACGCTGACCTACGGCCTGCGATGGTCGTTCTTTCCTGCGCCTTGGGAGACGAACGGCCTGCAGACAGCACCGACCGTTGGCCTGGGAACTCAGTTCAATCGGAACGTAGCCAATATGAGGCAAGGCATCGGCTATGGAGCGGAGGATTCGATTAAGTTCAATTTGGCAGGTCCGGCAAACAACGGCCCAGGTTTCTATTCGCTCGAAAAGACGGATTGGTCGCCGCGAATCTCGATAGCTTACTCGCCGCGCTTCAGGGAAGGGCCTTTCAAGAAGTTTTTTGGAGACAACGACAAGACTGTCATCCGTGCCGGGTTCAGCCGAGTATACGACCGGGCGGGATTTGCGCTCCTCAACAGCTTCGACCAGATCGGCGCCGCCGGTTTGTCCACAACCATTCAAAATACTTGCTGCACGGTCGGTGTCACCAGCGCCGAGGTTTTGCCGCGAATCACAGGCATCCATGATATTCCCACGCAAAACCTGCAGACGCCCACCCCGACTCAATTCCTCCTGCCTCCGCCGCCGAAGGGCTTTCCTCAAATACCCACGGTTAGCGCCCAGGCTAACCTGTGGGGAACTGACAACACACTCAAGACCCCGCATGCCTATACGGCAGACATTTCTGTCGGACGTGAATTGCCCAAGCGATTCTCGCTGCAGGTGTCCTATGTTGGCCGCTTCGGCCACGACCTGCTCACACAGCGCGATCTGACGCAGCCGCTCGATATCGTGGACCGGGTCCAGGGAAGCTCCGCATACGGGATGGACTACTATACGGCCGCATCGGCTTTGTCCAATCTGGCAAGGTCCTTTGCATTAGCCAATAATGGTGGGGCGCCAACTAACTATTATCAGGGCTTCCCTACGACCGCCCAAATCGGCAGCGTTACTGCCAAGATGCTTGGTCCCACGGCCCAATACTGGATCGATATGTTGCCACCGCTCCGCAAGGGCGCTACTCAGTATACGGACACCCTCAGCACAGGATTTGTGAACACCGCGACCAATCCAAGAGATGGGCTGATTCAGGAAGTCTTCAATCTCTACTACAATCCGGCCCTTTCCGTCATTGGGGACGAGATTGTCGGGCTGGCGGATATTGACCTGTACGGCGGGCTGGGAGACAACATCGGCTCAGGATCCTATTACTTCAACGGACCGCCGGGCTTGTTGAAAAACAATTCCGGCCAGTTCTTGAACAACCAGGCCATCTCGATGTACGGATGGAGCTCGATCGGCAGTTCCAGCTACCACGCGCTGCAGGCGAACCTGAGGAAGCAGTTCAGTCACGGAGTTCAGTTCGATCTGAACTACACGTACTCGAAATCGCTCGATATCACGTCGGCTGCGTCACGCGTTGGATTTTCTGTCTATGGCTACCAAAACATCGGGCTGGTCGGAAGCCGCCTGGCAAATGCTTTTTCTCCGAACCTGGCTCGAGCACCGTCCGACTTCGATCTCACCCATCAGGTCAACCTCGACTGGATTGTCGATCTCCCGGTTGGGAAAGGGCGTGCTCTGGCGGGCAACGCAAGTGGGGTGTTAGACGCTTTCATCGGTGGCTGGCAGCTTTCCGGCCTGGCCCGCTGGACCAGCGGATTCCCCTTCAGTGTGGACGGCGGACAGCGCTGGCCCACAGACTGGTTCCTGACCGCTATCACACAGATGACCACAAGACCGAGGACTGGCACGTTCAAGGGAAACGGAAGCGTCAACGTTTTCGCGGATCCCGCCGCAGCACAGGGCGACTTCACCCTTCCTCTTCCAGGGGGAGTCGGATCGCGCAACGTCCTGCGTGGAGACGGCTTCGCGGGTTGGGACATGAGCTTAGGCAAGCGCTGGATCATGCCCTACCGGGAGACTCACAGTCTGCAATTCCGGTGGGAGGTGTTTAACGTGCCGAACCTCACGCGCTTCAACGCCCAGGGTGTGGGATCGTCTCTTTTGACTTCGCTTACGCAGTCGCCGAACAGTTTTGGCGCCTACACTAGTCTGCTTACCCAGCCGCGCGTTATGCAGTTCGCGTTGCGATACGAATTCTGATCGCACACATCAGTTCCCGGGCGTCGGCAACACGGAGGTGATCGCGTTTTCTTTCCGCCATGTAGCGGACCATCAGTCAGACAGTTCGTGTAGCTAGCGATTTGGTGACGGGGGGCACGCATGAGCTCCAGTTGTTTCTTTACAGCGCCACTTTTCTTAGACGCAGCGAATTCGAAATCACCGACACTGAACTGAAGCTCATGGCGGCAGCTGCCAGGATCGGGCTTAGCAGGAGGCCAAAGAAAGGATACAGAACTCCAGCCGCGATCGGCACGCCCAGCAGGTTGTAAATAAACGCAAAGAACAGATTCTGGCGGATGTTCCGCATGGTCGCCTGGCTCAGCTTACGTGCACGGACGATGCCTGCCAGATCGCCTTTTACCAGGGTGACACTCCCGCTTTCGATGGCGACGTCGGTTCCTGTGCCCATGGCAATGCCCACGTCGGCCTGGGCCAGCGCGGGCGCGTCGTTGATGCCATCGCCCGCCATTGCCACCACGCGCCCTTCCTTCTGCAAGTTACGCACGACATCGGACTTTCTGTCGGGCAAGACCTCCCCCCCGAACTCGTCGACGCCCAGCCTGCGCGCGATATCTTCCGCCGTGGCGCGGTTGTCGCCGGTCAGCATCACCAGGCGAATGCCCTGCGCTTTCAATTCGCGGATTGCGTCAGGTGTGGAGCTCTTGATCGGATCGGCAATGGTGATCGATCCCGCCAGCCGTCCGTCGACCGCGACAAAAATTATTGTGCTCCCGCCGACGCCCGCGACCGCCGCTGCTTCCGGCGATTTCTCGACACGGATTCCGCGTTCGCGGAGCAATCCTTCATTGCCAACGACCACAGCATGCCCGTCCACTTTGCCAACTATGCCTTTGCCCGTCAAGGATTCGAAGTCTTGCGCTGGCGACAAATCAACTCCGCGCTCGCGCGCTGCCGTGACGACCGCAGCAGCAAGGGGGTGCTCGCTCGATTGCTCCAAACTGGCAGCCAGGCGTAATAATTCGGACTGCTCAGTTCCCTTCTCCGCAAATACCCCGACAACTCGCGGCTTTCCCTCAGTCAGCGTGCCGGTCTTGTCGATAACCAGCGTATCTACTTTTTCAAGGATCTCGAGCGCTTCAGCGTTCTTGATCAGGACACCGGCGTGAGCGCCTCGCCCGGTGCCCACCATAACGGCGATGGGGGTAGCCAATCCCAAAGCACACGGACAGGCGATGATCAACACCGCCACGGCATTCACTAGCGCGTATGCAAGGCGCGGCTCCGGTCCGAAGAGGTTCCATACAATAAAGGTGACAACCGCAACGCCAATGACCAGCGGAACGAACCATCCTGACACTCGATCCGCCAGCCGTTGAATCGGAGCGCGACTGCGTTGCGCTTGGCTGACCAATTGAACTATCTGAGCTAATAAGGTCTCGCTGCCCACGCGTTCAGCACGCATTAGGAACGATCCGGTCTGGTTCACCGTAGCGCCGATCACCCGGCTGCCCGGAGTTTTTGCAACCTGCATCGATTCGCCGGTGATCATCGCCTCGTCAACCGAACTCGTCCCTTCGAGTACGACGCCATCGACTGGAATCTTCTCGCCGGGTCGCACGCGCAGACGGTCCCCGGGCTTCACGCGCTCCAGAGGAATATCTTCTTCTTTGTTATCGCGCAAAATGCGGGCCGTCTTTGGACTTAAGTCGAGCAGCGCGCGGATGGCAGCGCCGGTTCGGCTGCGAGCCCGTAACTCTAGCACCTGCCCGAGCAAAACGAGCGTGGTGATAGCAGCGGCCGCCTCGAAGTAGATATCCGGGTATCCATCCATGCCGCGCAATGACTGGGGGAAGATGCGCGGAAACAAAGTGGCTACCAGGCTATACAGGTACGCCACTCCAGTACCCATTCCAATCAGCGTGAACATGTTCGGGCTGCGGTTTACCAGGGACGTCCAAAACCGTTGAAAGAAAGGCCAGCCGGCCCACAGCACCGCTGGGGTGGCCAGCGCCAGTTCGATCCAGGGTAGCCATCCATCGGGCAGCACGCTTTGCACGGGCATGCTGGGCAGCATGTCCGCCATCGCGATTCCAAGCAAAGGCACCGTCAAAAGAGCACACACCCAGAAACGGCGGGTCATATCGCGCAGCTCAGGGTTTTCCTCTTCTCGCGCAGTTACCGTCCGAAGCTCTAGCGCCATGCCACAGATCGGACAGCTTCCCGGTTGTGGCCGGACGATCTCGGGATGCATGGGGCAGGTATATTCGACCCTGGTCGTCACTACCGGCATCTCGGGTTCAAGCGCCATCCCGCAGCTTGGGCATGGCCCAGGTCTTGTCTCCCGAACCTCGGGGCACATGAGACAGACGTAGTTTTCGGTGGTCTTTTGCTTCGTCTCGTCCTCAGGTCCGGAAGCGATTGATTGTCGTCGCGCGACGCCCACTGAGACCAATTCGGGCGAGTTTATCGACGACGATCGGCTCGGAAATTTGTCGGGTTCAGCCTTGAATTTCTCCAGACAACGCTCGCAGCAGAAGTAGTAGTTGATCCCCGCGTGCTCAAATTTGTGCTTGGCGGTTGAGGGGTCTACCGCCATCCCACAAACCGGATCCTTGGGATGCATTTCGATCAAACTCGCGCGATTGCTCGACATCGATGTTTTCTGTCGCCTTTAAAAGCTTACTCTTCTTGCCGGCTCGTCGGCCCGCATCTGCGTCTGTACTCAGACGAGGTACTGCTCTATATTGGATTCACTCCGCTGCCAATTGGAGCAATCTGAGCTTTCCGAGTCCGCGAGGCTGCTTTCGATGACATTCCTGGAAGTCGCATACCGCTACGGCGCTCCCCTGCGTGAGAGCACGATGCGCGCCCTTGACGAAGTGCGTGAAGTTTACGGGGTCCGCCGCATTACCTTCGACCCCCAGGCACAAATCATCCGCCTCGAGTTCGACGCTTCGCGCTTCAAAGAGCCGGTGATTGCCGCACTACTGCGAAATGCAGGGGTTGATTTGCGGGAGCGGCTTGCCTTGGCTTGATCTTTTTCGTAGGGATTTCTTCGCGAGGCCGATGCACAGATCTACATCAGAGGATTAAGGGGGAGGGCAGGAGGATCGGCAATGAACGTCTTACCAACGAGAGATGCCAAAATGCAAGGGGCGCCCAAGAAAACCTCTGGCCGAAGTTTATTCTCTGGAGCGCCCCGTTGCGCGCCACTTCGTCTGTCCCTCTCATAGCACCCCCGGTGCCAATGCTAAACCATTGAAAATAAAAGCGCGGAGCAAATTGTTCACGAGTAGGAATTGCCCCACTTCGGGAAAGATTTACTTTGGCATTTGCGAGGCACGAACCGTACCGAATTAGCTGTTGAAAACAACGCGAGAGTGCCTCTTCCAAGCAGTTCCCTTCTTCTGCCCGAGCGTTTTCTTCGTCGCCACTACTTGACTGATCCGCCCTGCGCCGGCTGCAGATGCTCCGCTTTCCAGCGCATGGCGGCCGTGATTCGCGTGCGTCCGCTGGGGTGGTCGAAGAAGGTGAACTCCTCCACCGGCCCCGGATCCAGCTTGCGGTATTCGCCCAGTTTCAGATCGATCTCCGCCTCGCCGTCCGGTTGCTGCGCTGCATTCAGGCCGTACATGTCCGCTTCGTACTCCATAGTGCGCGTGATCGTGTTGGTCACCGGCGTCATCACGAAGAAGTAGAACGAGAAGATCAGCACCCCTAGAGGCACGACCGCCACATCAGTGATCCCACGCACTCCCCAATTCTGCCCCCACCGAGCCAGACTAAAGTTCATCGCCCAGTTCAAGAACGCGAAACCGATCACTAACACCACGGCAAGGAACACCAGCCCTTTGTACTGATGGCTCAGGACATAGTGACCCATCTCGTGTCCCATGGTGGTCTCGATTTCCGGCAGCGTACATCGCTTCAGCAAGTTGTCGTTGAGCGAGATGCGAGTCGTTCCCGCAAAGCCGCTCACGTTGGCGCTTACCCGGTCAGACTGCCGCGAAGCATCAAATTCGTAGACGTCGGTGGCCGGAATGCCGTTGGCCCGCGCCATGCTGAGAATAGGATCCCTGATACGTGGATCTTCGAGCTTGGTGTACTTGTTGAACAACGGGAAAATGAAAACTGGTGAGATCAGGAAAACAAAGGCCAGAAAAATCACCGAAATCACTGATCCCCAAACCCACCAGTTTTTTCCTGTGCGGCGTATCACGCCAAACAGGAGCATGAGGAAGAGCGCACCCAGCAAGGTATTGACCGCTAACATAATCAGCTGGTCCTGGAGCCAGGGCCCAAAGGTCTGATTCAACAGCCCATATTTATGCTCGCGGAAGTAGCTTTCGTATATTGTCCAAGGAAAGGTAATTAGGGTGAGAGCGAGAATGAACTGCACGCCATAGATAACGGTTTGCAGAGGGCGAAAGCGAGTGATGCGCTCGGCAAGGCCGCGCATCCGCGCCGACCAGCGAAAATGCAGCATCAACCACATCACCAGCGCTGTAACCACGAAATCCCACAGGATGAGCCAGTACCCGCCCTCAAAGTAGGCGTCGGAACGGGCGCGTTTATCCGCTGGGACGGTGGCCAGATAAGCGTCCACCGCGGCCTTGACGTCGAGCGGCTGGGTTGCGGCAGCAGCCGGAACGGTAAACGCTGGCGGGCTCGCGATTGAACCTGGGCTTGCCTCTTGCGTCAACACAGGCACGGCGATGAGCGCGCAGCAGAAAATCATCCCAGAAATCTTCTTAACCATTCGAATCATCGGGCTCTATCCTCGGGCGCATCAATGTAGCAAACTCGTCCGTTTGAGCAGACGCCCGAGGATGCGATTCGTTAGCGCCTCGCAGAAAGCACGAGCCAGAGAATGGCTCATCGAACCATTAGGGAGCAATACCGCAGAGACGAAACCTGTGAGATTGTTGTCAGTCTGACGTCAGCGCCGGCTACGTATGCTGTTCCTGCCGCTGGGTTTGGTTCTTATCTACGAGTTCCCAGCAATCCCGGGCAATCTCCCAGTCTTCTTCAGCTCGAATGGTGATCACGCGCACCACCGAATCAGGAGCGGAGATCTCCTCGTCCGCAGGCGACTCTGCATTCTTCTTTGGATCAAGTTTGAGGCCGACATACTGGAGATTCTCGCAAGCGGCAGCCCGCACGTCTGGCGAATTCTCTCCCACTCCTGCGGTAAAAACCAAGGCGTCAATTCCACCCAGTACCGCGATCATGGCGCCGATACTTGAGCGCAAACGGTGGACGTAGATGTCGAAGGCAAGCTTTGCCCTTTCGTGTCCTTTTCTGACGGCGGACAGGATTTCACGCATGTCTCCTGACACATCCGAGATTCCCAACAGGCCAGAGTGTTCATTGAGAAGTTCATCGAGCTGTTCTCCCGTATGCTTACTTTGGCGCAGCAGGTAGGTGAGGATCCCCGGATCAACCGAGCCGGAACGAGTGCCCATCATCAAACCTTCCAGCGGCGTGAATCCCATCGTGGTATCCACACTCTTCCCGTTGTGAATGGCCGCCAGAGAACAACCGTTTCCCAGATGACAAGTCACCAGCTTGAACGAATTCAAATCTCTCCCCAACAAGTGCGCCGCACGCCGGGCACAATATTTGTGATTGATGCCATGAAAACCGTACCGTCGGATCCCCGATGCGAACCATTCGTACGGTCCGGGGTACACCGCCGCATACAACGGCATCGTCTTGTGAAAACCAGTGTCGAAAACCGCGACTTGAGGCACCGCCCCCAGCAGTTTCTCGATGGTTTCCATGCCCTCCAGCTCGGCGCGATTATGCAGAGGAGCAAAGGCGGAAACACTCGCGATCGCCGATTTTACTTCCGCCGTGATGACAACCGGGTCCTCAAATTCCGGACCACCGTGCACCACCCGGTGTCCGACGACGTCAATCTCCGAGGGCGATCGTACGGCGCTCGCTTCACCCTTCCACAAAGTACCCAGCAAATGCTCGATCGCTTGGGCACGAGAGGAAACCTGAATCCGGTTTCTTCTGGTGAATCCGCGCCCGCTCTTGATCTCCGCTTCTGCGGATTCGCCCTCCCATTCGATCTTGGCCTGCCAGAGACAGGCGGGCGGATCATTCGGCAGAACGTCTCCAATGTCGTACAGGCTGCTCTTTTGGCTACTGGAACCCGAATTCAGCACCAGAACTTTCATGCGTCAATAAGGCCAAGTCCAATCGCGCACTTCTGGCATGTCATCCCCATGTTCCTGGATGTATTGCTTGTGCTGCACGAGTTTGTTGCGTAGGAACTGCTTGAAATGCGCCCCTATGCGCTGAAGCCGAGGCACACGATCCACGACGTCGCCCGCGAGATGATAACGATCAAGATCATTCAGCACCGTCATGTCGAAAGGCGTAGTCGTCGTGCCTTCTTCTTTATATCCGCGGACGTGGAAGTTGTCGTGATTCTGCCGTCTATAGGTGAGGCGATGAATCAGCCAAGGATAGCCGTGGTAGGCGAAGATTACAGGTTTGTCGGTGGTGAACATTGAATCAAAATCGTAGTCCGAGATTCCGTGGGGATGTTCCGAGCGAGGTTGCAGTGTCATCAGATCGACTACGTTCACGACCCGTATTTTTATATCCGTGAAATTCTGCCGGAGCAGGTCGACGGCAGCCAGAGTTTCGAGCGTGGGGACATCGCCGGCGCAGGCCATCACCACGTCGGGCTCGCTGTTCTGATCGGTGCTCGCCCACGACCAGATTCCGATTCCGTTCGTGCAGTGCTCAATTGCGGCAGTCATGTCGAGCCATTGGAGGGCTGGCTGCTTCCCGGCGACAATCACATTGATGTAGTGGCGGCTGCGCAGGCAGTGGTCGGCAACAGAAAGCAGGGTATTGGCGTCAGGCGGAAGATAAACCCGCACAATATCCGCTTTCTTGTTCATAACGAAATCGATGAAGCCGGGATCCTGGTGACTGAAGCCGTTGTGGTCCTGACGCCAGACGTGCGATGTCAAAAGATAGTTTAGAGAAGCAATTGGTCGACGCCACGAGATATCCCGAGTCGCCTCCAGCCACTTCGCGTGCTGGTTGAACATGGAGTCAACAATATGGATAAATGCTTCGTAACACGAAAAAAAGCCGTGACGCCCCGTTAGCAAATAGCCCTCGAACCAGCCCTGACACATGTGCTCGCTGAGCATTTCCATGACCCGCCCAGTGGTGGATTCATGCTCGTCGGTAGGCAGAAGAGGCTCCATGAAGATTTTGTCTGTGACCTCGTACAAAGCATCCAGGCGATTCGAAGCAGTTTCATCAGGACCGAATACCCGAAAGTTCTTGGAATTCATATTTAACTTCATGACATCGCGCAAGAAAGTGCCGAGGACCTTCGTGGCTTCTCCAGTCTCAGTGCCCGGCTTGAGTACCTTCACGGCGTAGTCGCAAAAATCCGGCATGAGCAGATTCTTGAGTAACAAGCCGCCGTTTGCATGGGGATTGGCGCCCATCCGCCGGTCGCCTTTTGGTGCCAGCTCGGCTAGCTCTCGATGAAACTTGCCGCTTTCGTCGAAAAGTTCCTGGGGCCGATAACTTTTCATCCAATCTTCCAGGATCTTGAGGTGGTCCGGCTTGGTGTTCAAGTCTGTGACTGGCACTTGGTGAGCGCGCCACGTACCCTCAACCGGCTTGCCATCCACGAATTTCGGGCCCGTCCAGCCCTTCGGGGTGCGCAGAATGATCATCGGCCATATGGGACGATTCCCGGATTCATTGGAGCGAGCATCCTCCTGAATCCCCCTGATCTCCGCGATTATGGTTTCCAGTGTGGACGCCATAAGTTGGTGCATGGGCTCGGGCTCATGTCCTTCGACGAAGTAGGATTTGTATCCGTATCCATTAAAAAGTTGGGTGAGTTCATCGTCGCTCAAGCGTCCGAGCACAGTGGGGTTCGCGATCTTGTACCCGTTCAAATGCAGAATCGGAAGTACTGCGCCATCCCGTGCGGGGTTGAGAAATTTGTTGGAATGCCAGCTCGTAGCCAACGCACCGGTCTCTGCTTCGCCATCGCCGACAACGCAGCAGGCCAGCAGGTCCGGATTGTCAAACACGGCTCCGTACGCATGAGCGAGGGAGTAACCGAGTTCTCCGCCCTCGTTGATTGAACCGGGAGTTTCCGGAGCAGCATGGCTAGGAATTCCGCCGGGAAAGGAGAACTGTTTGAACAGCTTCCTCATACCCTCTTCATTCTGCCGGATATCGGGGTATAGCTCCGTGTAGGTCCCTTCCAGATAGGTATTGGCCACAATTCCAGGCCCTCCGTGACCAGGCCCCGTGATGTTAATCACGTTGAGATCGTATTTTTTAATGAGCCGATTGAAATGAACGTAAACGAAGTTCAGTCCCGGAGTTGTGCCCCAATGTCCAAGCAATCGGGGCTTCACGTGAGTAATTTTCAACGGCTCGCGCAAAAGCGGATTGGCATATAGGTAAATCTGGCCTACCGAAAGATAGTTTGCAGCGCGCCAATAGGCGTGGATCGTTCGCAGTTCCTCTGGGGTGAGAGTCTGGTTGGAAGATTTAGGGGTTCCGAAGGCGGGGGAGGCAAGGTGAGTCGTCACAAAATGCTCTCCTAGTTGAATCATCTAAGATGCTACACCTCTCGCAGCGGCATGAGCCTGCTCCCGCCAGATGAAAATACTGTTACAGTGCCTGTGCATTACTTGCGAATCAATTATCGCCAACGATGACGAGATATCGACAAATTGTGATACTCGAAGCCCGCTACATGCCGCGATCCGTTTGACGCCACGCTCGGCATTCACTTACGATGTATTGCGACCGAATGGACTCCAGCCGCATTGGTTTGAGTCAAGCGGTTAGAAGGCTTGCAGAATCCGCAGTGCAGAAACCCCAGTGTTTTCGCGCCCTTAGCTCAGTTGGATAGAGCGTCTGGCTACGAATAAGACCATCCCAAGCCCGCGATTATCAACGACTTACACGACTTTGGTAACTTGCTAAGACGGTTGTCACTCTTGCACTCTGGTTGCAGGGAAAGGGAGTTGCGCTCATTCGTTTACATATAAATCCGTAAGACGGTTGTGGGCGCAAAATCCACTTCGAAATGAGGAAACCAGACGGTGACAAATTCAGACAGAAACACGCATGGGGAAATTCGCAAGGCTCCTGCATCACGAGCCAACAACGCGAAAGGGGCCTGGGGAATAGACAAGGGTGAGTTGCGGTGGGACGACGCTGAGACGCAATTCCTTCGCAGCCGCAAACTGGGCATCTACGGTGCGACACGGGCGGTCAAACCTCGCACGATTGTCGAGTATCGTTGGGATTTAAAACAGTTCTTTGACTTCGTGCGGAGTCGCGAGATCACGCACTATGGGCAATTGACGGAATCGCTCATCCTCGATTACGTCGAGCATTTGCAATCGAACGGCTGGAGCAAAGCTACACAACGGAAATATCTCATCAGCCTGAAAGCGTTTCTCAAGTGGGTCGAACGAGACCCTGCCTGCCGTGGGTTGACTTCATTCGTCAGAGTGCTCCCGCGTATCGGCAAAGAAATTCGCAGAACGTTTATCCCTTCGGTTGAGCAAATGGAAATGTTTCGCCAAGGGTTCGACCGATTGGTCATCTGGGGATTGCGCGATTACACTGCCGTCTGTGTCATGCTCGATACTGGGGCAAGAATTGGAGAAGTCTGCAATCTCGAACCCGACGATTTCAAATGGGACGTCGGGCTCGTCAACTTGGATGGGAAGACGGGCGAAAGGTTGGTGCCGTTTGATTTGGAAACCACCGGTCAGTTGATACGAGAATGGATGCGGGCGAGACTTCAGTTTGCCCACGAGGACTGCAAGAAGGTCTTCATCAGCAGATTTGGAGGAGAGTGTTCACCTGACACCTTTAGGCAATCTTTTGAAGACAACCTAAAGCGAACAGGGTTGGACAAAATACTTGGCGAGAACACGATTTCGGCTCACACCGTGCGGCATTTCTTCTGCACGATGTACCTTGTCAACGGCGGCACGCTTCACGGTCTGCAACGGATAACTGGTCACCGAAACTTGGAGACGCTCATGATTTATGTCCATCTGGCGAACCAAATCAGCATGATTACGAAGGAGCATGCCGAAGCCTCCCCACTCAAACACATGATGAACCGAGCCGCTAAGAAACGAAGAGTGCTCAAATTGTCCTGAAAGAGAAATAGCGGCACCGCCCGTGAAATGGACAGTGCCGTGTGAAAGTCTGGCGGACGCTCACTCCCGTCTCATCCACCTTCCGAGCCCCCCGTAAACGCCGAGGGTAGCCTCCGTCAAGATGGTACAGCCCGTACGCTTACGGTTATGAATGCAATCTCCGATAACCAGCGTCCAGTCCAGGAAGTTGGGCTGCTTGTCAATTCTGACGACGAGATAGAACCGGGTAAAATCCGGGTTTCGTTCGCGGGAGATGCGATACGGCTTACTATCTCGCCAAAGTTTCAGTTCAGTGCGATACGCACATTAGGTGCCCCGTCACGGCCCGCAATCAGTGCGCGTGCAGACCAGCTGCGACTCCAGGCCCATCCCGCTGGTCGTTTGATTCCCCCACTGTCTTCAGGCTTGCTTGCGTGCGGCGGAGTTAGCCAGCCCGTTGGCCTCGGCGTTGTGCTCCCGACTGATATGGGATATGGAGAAAGCAAGCGTCCGTGCCAACTTCTGGCAGGTCCAATTAAGGGAATAGAGGCGCGGACTACGGCAGATGTATACGCCCGTCATCTGTCTGACCATGATTTGGGAATCAGAGTAGACATGAAGGATCGTGGCGTTGAGCGTCAAAGCGCACTGAAGGGCCTCCAACAGCGCCACGTATTCCGCTACATTGTTGTCTTGATGACCAATCCATCTAGCAATTCGAATCGTGCCGCCGTCAGAACCGTCGATCACCACTCCAATTCCGGACGGCCCCGGGTTGCCCAGAGAACCGCCGTCAACATAGGCTACAAGAGGTGACATCAACCGCGTCTCTTTGGAGAACCATGCGACAGAGACATGTCCGGCGTCAAGATGTTTATGCGGTTCTACCTCATTTAGCAAATATTGTGGAAGAGTTGTGCAGAAAAGGGACACAGACCCCGTAATGTTGTAGCTGAGAATGAATTACGGTCGCGATGGAAAAGGCCAGCGAGAATCAACGTTTGCACAGAAAAGCGGCATTGACAATTATTAATGAAATGTTTAAGGTTCGCGACGTCGACGATCGAAAGGGTTGGTTCAAATAAAATTAGCCAATCCAAAGTAGATTGAGTGATTAGCCCAGCGGGGTAACCCGTCGGGTAGCCAAACCCGAAAAAACCGACTGCTCTGCGAGGAGGAGTTGGGGTTTGGGACTGCGAAAGCAGTGATTACATCAGGGGCCGTGATGGTGCATGCCTCCACGCTGTGGGCTTCCTCGCAGGAGCTAATGGCTAGAGCATAACCAATGTCACGGCCTTTTCCTTTCTCATGTTCCTCTCTCCTCTCTCACTAGTTTCCGACCCCGAGGAGAGTCTTTCCTCGGCGTTCCACGGAGGTTTCAGAGTTAGGAGAGCGGCTGTGAAGGCGCAACTCGAGGATCTTGTATTGCAAATGTATCGAGAGGGCACGCGATTCGAGGAAGCCGTGCGGGAGTTCCAACGGGTGTTCATTTTGACCGTGCTGCGAGACAAAAGAGGGAATCAATGCAGGGCTGCCGATAAATTGGGCATGCATCGCAATACGTTGCGGCGTACCATTCGTGACCTGCAGTTAGATCTCGGGCCAATACGCGAAGCCGCTCATCGTCGACCACCTCGGGCTGAACGTCAGGATTCGCTGAAGCAACGCGCAACCATCCGAATGGGACAGGGGCACTAGTTCTCTGCTGTTCTAGCTGGAATTTGATCTGACAAAGACCCATGTTAGGCGGCAGTTCCTTGCGCTCCGCCTCCGCTTCGCTGCTCTGGGCTCCGCTCGCTGTCCTTCGACGTCGGGGGACATTCCTTCCTTCTGCTTGGGAACCGAAATACGCCCAAAAACCTATTTCGCGCGCATTTTACTCCGAGTCCAGCCCGCTGAACCTCCCGAATCCACCACGCACGCTCGGCACACGGAATTCGTGACCTGACCCAGGTTGAACACTGCTGACCAAAGGGTCTAGAATTCTGCTGTCACCCTTCAAGACTGTGGGAGGTCCGTGTGCCCCCACTACGAATCCTTCTGCCACGCCTGCAAGAAGACCTTTTCGAGTATTTTGACCATTGCCGAGCATGACAAGGAAAAGGTCACCTGCCCGCACTGCGGCAGCAAGGAACGTCGAGCAGCGCTGGTCCGCGTTTTCCGCGTAATCGCGAAAAAGAGCGCATAAGACCGTACTCGGAGGTGAGGCATGGATCCCGCCAGTCCTGACGATCCCCCAGAGCCGCAGCGGGAAGACCGCAGGCAGTATCCTCGAACGAAAATCGCAGTCGAGGCAGAGCTACAGTCGGAGAGGACCGCAACGCCGCTCCGCGTCAAAACCGCTGATCTCAGCCTGGACGGTTTTTACGTAGAGATGATGTTCACATTGGAAGTGGGAACTAAGCTGAAAATTGGGCTCTGGATTGATGATGTAAAGGTGAGCACAGGAGGCATAGTCATGACGCGCGACCTCCAAGTTGGCAATGGAATAGAGTTTACCGACATTGCCAGTGAAGACAGGCTGAGGCTCAAACGATTTCTCGCAGCTGCCGACGACGCGCAATCTCCCAAGTAGCAGCGGAGTTGAGACTCGAGCGCAACAAAATTCAGGACTCGCGTTGACATTCTCTACTACGACCGGATGAATCCCATTAGTTTCGAAGCAAAAAGTAATGAAGGAGAGCGTTGCCGTCAAAGCTGATTGGAAAGTTTGCACCCTAGCGGACAAAGATGCTCATCCCGTCTTCAAGTCCCCAAAAACATCCTCATATACTTAACTCAACTTTTTGGCTCGAAAAGAGTCAGCGTGTCCGCACCTTCGCCGCCCTTGTTGGACCTGATAACCAGAAATCCCTCGTACTTGTGCGCGGCAGAGTCTTCGTCCCGGTTCGCCTCGCGGAAATCACCGTACTCGAAGATGCAATCGGAAAGTCGGAACTTGATTCGTTCGGGTTTACTCTCGTTGTCTTCCTCTCCGACGAGCAGACGGGGGACGCCTTCCATAATGGAGACATGAACCGCCGCGCCTTGAAGTGGGAGGCTACCGTGCCTTCTTACGCCTCCGAAATTCGGATCGCGAGAGATGTGGCGTAAATATGTCGTCTTGCGGGCTGTCCCTGCGTTTTAAACGCGTGCAAATCCCCGCTATTATTTCGTTTACATGTAGACGGCGGGAGGCCTGGGCAAATCGGGCAATCCTTTGGGCATTAGGGAGTCCTTTAGTCGCAGGACAGTAGGGGCACCGTGCTGGCAGTACGTGCTGGCTGCGTTAGAGGCTGCTGGCTGCGGGGCTGGCACTGGCAGGGCGCTGCACGCAGTTAGTGGTGAGGCTGGAGGTGCTACGGCGATCCTCTGCCGCCGCACGGGACGACGGTCTGTAGAGGGTCTACAAACCCCGCGAGTCCTAAGATGAGTTTTACGGAAACCGAGGATGACGTGCTTTTGTGGCAAGCCTGGTCGATTCTGGAGTGCTCTGCTTGACCGAGTGTTCTGGAGACGAGTGTTATGACATCGCACTGCCGCAAGGAACGTCTCTTTTGTCCCGAGGGGATTACCAGGGGCACGGAGTCTATGGATGGGAAGAATTGCGACTAGGGAGCGACCCGCTTTTCCACGAGAAAGTCGAGGAGTGATGCCCGACGTCATTTATTTGATAGAGTACCGTCTCCGTGGATTTCGGCCCGACTCCTGGATGCGGGCGAACACGTTTCACCCCCAGACCCGACTTCAGGCCGACCGACTAGTCGAGGCTTGTGAACGCTGTATGCCCGCCCGAGAGTACCGAGTCGTGGAAATCGCGACTGTTAACGAACTTGACATCCCTTTTTAAGCCAAGACTCCCAAATTACATGCTTCCCGCCCCTACAATCGCCATTCGGTTGTAGGGGTTTTTTATTTAATGCATGACGCCGCCACCGCCGTGCGGGACTCCCGCCCACATCCTCGTCCGTTGACCACCCTCCCGCCAAGTCACGTAAGTGCGAGCGAACAAAAGGAGAAATCCCTTACCACTCTCCTCACTACGTTCGGAAAATTCCAAAAAATTCCCAAAATTATAAGTGCCTAGGAAATCGGGAACAGATGGTACCAAAAACCGGATATCGTACCTAATAGGCGTTTGGCTAGGCCAGGCTTGGCGCGTGGCACGAGGGTGGCTGGGGTGGGCCGGGTGCCGCCTCGCCCAGTTTAATAATCATTTTATCTCACTTCTTATCAATATATTACAGCGATTACCATTTTACGTGTAACATCGTGACTTCGTCCTGTAACTCTTT
>Ga0207116_10006_pt1 | contig 72838 bp, 72 predicted proteins | sample Alteio_BWMinHeat_44_FD_153550 | JGI IMG/M metagenome (GOLD analysis project Ga0207116, IMG submission 153550) | Enriched cells from forest soil in Barre Woods Harvard Forest LTER site, Petersham, Massachusetts, United States -... | ecosystem: Environmental > Terrestrial > Soil > Temperate forest >... | reverse complement strand
GGCGGCCACCGCGCTGGGAGAACTGGCCATGAGGCGGAAACCGGCGGGCAGTTCTATTGCTTCGTCGCCGTGCGACATCCAGACGGAAAGTGTTGCGGGCAGGCCTTCGAAGAGACGGGAACCATTCTGGACTTGGACGTTGGCATGACCGTACTCGCGCTTGTTGGCTGCACGCACCTTGCCGCCGAGGGTGTGCACCATGAACTGGAGTCCGTAGCAGATGCCAAGCACGGGCAAGCCCAACTGGAGCACGCGCGGATCAGCGAACGGCGCGTCGGCGTCATACACCGACGAGGGCCCGCCGGAAAGAATGATGCCTGCCGGAGAGTAGCTGCGAATTTCTCCCAGAGTGGCGGTGCAGGGAAGCACTACCGAAAAGACATTTTGTTCACGAATGCGGCGCGCGATGAGTTGGGAATATTGCGCCCCGAAATCGAGGACGACGATGGACTGGGTTTCCACGGACGAGTTTCTCAGATTGCGGGGGGTGTGTAAAGGGGCAGACCATCAGGGCCATCAGGGGTGGTGCGTCAGTTTCAAAACCGTCAACCACCAAGGTCACGAAGGTACACGAAGAAACCCTGAAAATAAGGCCTTCGTGATACCTCGTCTCCTTCGCGGGTTGTGGTTTTGCGGGTTGCTTCCTGAAACTGACTATCAGTTGATAGTCTTGGAGTTCCCAGTTCCCAGTGGCGCGCCTCAGCCTCCCGCGGCTTCTAGCGGAGGAACCAGACCAGGGATGTCGCTGAGGATGTCGTCGTCTGACCGAAGCAGCGTGGGTGGCTCAGGTGCAGGCTCGGGCTGTTCGAGCACGAACACATAGGTGGCCAGTCGTCCAACATAGAGAAAATCCACGGCGGCGAAATAGAGCAGCACAACCAGCAGCACGCCGCCAAACACCACGCTGCCGGGGAGCACCTCCGCAAAGCCCAAAGGGATGGCCGCCGCAGAGCTGGCAACTACGAACACAATGGCGTGGGCAGTGCCGAACCATATTGCAGCCGCAGCCAGGGAACCCGGGTGCTTGCGGCAGAGGTCCGTGGCGTTAGCCAGAGCGCCGAATGCAGACGCTTTGTCTCGGACCACGAAGAGAGCGGCCAGCGAGAGATACCAATTCAACATTGGGTACGCCAGGCCGATCAGCATGATTAAGAGCCAGAAGATCAACAGTACTTTTCCCGGGGAAGGATCTTCTGGCGATGAGGCAGCGCCAGCGGCCAACATCGCGCCTACAACACCCACGGCAGCAGCCAGCATGGTGGCTGCGCGGAGGGAGTTCAATACCAGGAGCGAGGTCAGGCCTCGGGTGGTTGAAGTCCGCAAGGTCTCAGGGTTGCGAGCTCGTCCAACGTCAGAATCACGGAAGTATTCGAGCAGGGTCTTGAGCGTAGCTGCACGGCCGAGCGATGCTAGCACGATCCATGCCAGGGGGAGGGCCAGCGTGAGCACTACCAGAGCTACGGCGGCGCGGGGCGCGCTTCCCTGGAAGATGCGCACGCGGGCCTGCGCGATCAAAGCGGGCTGGCGGGTGCGCAACAAAAGCATCTCTCCCGCGGTCACCGGCAGAGTACCCAGAAATTCGCGGAGCGAGAATAAAAGCACCGCGATCGCCGCCAGACCGAAACTCCATCGCCAGGCAATTTCAGCCAGCCCAAGTACAGGCAGGCGAAACATGACTTGAAAACCTTCGAGCGTGGGCGAGCGCCGCTTCATTCGTGGCTAGGATAACTCAATCCCACCCTTCGGGGTGCCTACCTCGGATCGCCCGATGCGGAAAGTAACCAGCACTTTGGTAAGGGCGGGTACCCCCCAGGCTCAAGAGAAATGACCATTCGGCCGATAGACTCTATAAGTACGGGTTTCCTCTTAACTTTGCTGTGTGGCAACCCAGAAGACGGAGGTCTCTTGAAAACAACGGTACTGCTGGTGGAAGACAGCAAGGTCCAGAAACTAATGAATGAAAGAATCCTCCATAAGGCGGGCTACACCGTCCTGAACGCGGCGGACGGAGAGGAGGCCCTCCGTCTCGCGCGCGAGACCATTCCCGACGTTGTCCTACTGGACATGTTGCTTCCCAAGTTGGGCGGGCGCGAAGTAATGCTTGCGCTGCGGGGTGATCCGTCCACCGCTCGGATCCCGGTCATCTTCTTCAGCAGCCTCTCCCAAGCCAATGAACTGAAACTCGCGAATGAAGGAGCTGCGGGCTACTTCTCGAAGTCGAGATTGGCCGAGAACCCGGTCGTGGGAGAGAAAGAGCTGATCGAATTGATTGAGGCAATCGTTCAGAAATCAAGAAAAGGAATCCAGTCAGACAAACTGAAGAGCCCCCGCGGGGCGGTAGCGGGCGCCAATTGATTCCTCAACAGTCGACGTTTCTTGGCGTACGCCTTTCAGCGTACGACGATATTCACCAGCTTGCCCGACACCACAATCAGCTTCACAATCCGCTTACCCGCGATCATCGTGGCGATTTTCTCGTCGGACTGGGCGCGGACGCTAACACTGTCGTCGGGCGCATCCGCGGGCACGATGATGCGGCTGCGAAGCTTGCCATTGATCTGCACCGGAATCTCAACTTCATCTTCTTTGGCCAGAGCCGGATCGTACTTCGGCCACGGCGCCCGCAGCAGGCTAGCCTTTTCGCCCAACCTCTCCCAGAGTTCGTGGGCCAGGTATGGGGCGAAGGGAGCGAGCAGCAAAGCCAGGGTACGCTGGACTTCCCGCAACAGCGATAGGGGCAGGACTTGCGTGGGCGAGTCGCCCGCACCCACACTCGCTCCGCCCCCACGAGACTCCACTGCATAAAGCTCGTTGACCAGCTCCATGATGGCCGAGATGGAAGTGTTGAAGTGCCAGCGGCCCTGGAAATCGTCGCTCACGCGCTTGATGGTGTGGTGCAGTTTGCGTTGCAGCGCCCGAATCGGCGGACTTAAATTCTCCGGCACCGCTGCGCTCCACGCCGGGTCCTCCGGACGGGTATTGCGAACGGCGAAGCGGTAGACCCGCGACAGGAAGCGCTCAATGCCTTCCACGCCCTCGTGCTGCCATTCGAGTTCGCGATCTGGAGACGTCGCAAACAGGGTGTACGTCCGCGTGCTGTCGGCGCCGTATCGTTCAACCATTTCATCCGGCGAAACTACGTTGCCCAGACTCTTGGACATCTTCGCCCCGCCCTTGATGATCATGCCCTGCGTGAACAGGCGCTCGACGGGTTCGTCGTTCTTAATCAGTCCCATGTCGCGCATGAACTTGGTCCAGAAGCGCGAGTAGATCAGGTGCAGGATGGCGTGCTCGACGCCACCGATGTACTGGTCGATGCCGTGATCGCCAAACCAGTAACCAGCTTTCTCGCCATCAAACGGCGCCTGATCGTTGTGGGCATCGGTGTAGCGGTAGAAGTACCAGGACGAATCGACAAAGGTGTCCATGGTGTCGGTTTCGCGGCGGGCCGGGCCTCCACATTTTGGGCAGGTGGCATTGACGAACTCGGGCACTCGACCGAGTGGCGAACCGCCAGTCAGGGTGATATCCACATTTTCCGGCAGGATTACCGGCAGGTCCTTTTCCGGCACGGCGACGATGCCATCCTTCTCGCAGTAGACCATGGGGATAGGTGTACCCCAGTAGCGCTGCCGAGAAATGCCCCAGTCTTTCAGGCGATAGGTGATTGTGGCCTTGCCGAAACCGTTCTTCTCGGCATGTTCAGACATGGCCTTGATTGCCGCCTTGCAGTCCAGGCCGCTGTATGGGCCGGAGTTCACCAGTGTGCCCACCTTGGTCGTGAACGGAAGCCTGGGCTCGACCGCAGTTTCCTCCGGATCGGAATTTTGCGGCAGGATCACCAGGCGAATCTCGAGTTTGTATTTTTTGGCGAACTCGTAATCGCGCTCGTCGTGGGCGGGCACGCTCCCGATAGCGCCGGTGCCATAGTCCATCAAGACGTAGTTCGCCACCCAGATCGGGATCTTTTCGCCGTTGTAGGGATTGATGGCATGGCGGCCGGTGTTGACACCGTGCTTCTCGATCTCGCCGATATCTCCTACTTCGCGGGCTTTGCGTTGCTCGGCGATGAGTTTGTCGACCTCGGCGCGCAGCAAGTCGTTATTTTTGGTCAGACGGGCGACCAACGGATGCTGCGGGGCGAGTTGCAGCGATGTGGCGCCGTAAGCCGTATCCACGCGCGTGGTGAAGACGCTAATGGTCGAATGCGCCGGGTCAGTCGCGCCGTCGAGTTTGAAATCGACCAGCGTGCCCTCGCTGCGGCCAATCCAGTTGCGTTGCATGGTGCGGACTTTTTCCGGCCAGTGAGGCAGGCGGTCAAGGTCGCGCAATAACTCTTCCGCGTAGTTGGTGATGCGCAGGAACCACTGTTCGAGTTCACGCTGTTCGACCAGGGTGTCCTCATGCCGCCAGCAACGACCGTTCACCACTTGCTCGTTGGCCAGCACGGTGCAACACTGCGGACACCAGTTAACCAGGCTCTTCTTGCGATACGCCAGACCTTCCTCGAAGAGCTTGATGAAGAACCACTGGTTCCATCTGTAATACTCCGGCATGCAGGTAGTGACTTCGCGCGACCAATCGTAGGCGAAGCCCAGCCGGCCCATCTGCCGCTTCATGGCCGCGATGTTGTGCAGCGTCCACTCGCGCGGCGGCGTGTTGTTCTGGATTGCAGCGTTCTCTGCCGGGAGTCCGAACGAATCCCAGCCCATAGGATGAAGCACGTTGTAGCCGTTCATCCACATGTAGCGGGCCAGGGCGTCGCCGATGGCGTAATTGCGCACGTGTCCCATGTGCAATGCGCCCGAGGGATAAGGCAGCATTTCGAGTACGTAGAATTTCTGCCGGGTGGAGTGCGGCTCGGCGGCGTAGAGCGATGAGTCCTGCTGCCAGCGCGCAGACCACTTGCTCTCGATGCGCTGGGCATCGTAGCGGTCATCGTTGTGACCGTCGCGGTTCTGGCCATCGTGGACGACGGTAGTCTTTTCTTCCTTCGGCATAGACTAAGGAGAGCGAACTGAGAACAGCCACTTATTTTACAATGAGCGACGGTTTCGCAATGAAAACCTCGGCGTAGCGACGCAGGCCAATGCACCACCTCACCCCAGACTGCCCGCGTCGAGCCGGTATATAATCGCGTGAATTTCGGGCGGCGTGCTCAGCCCAACGACTCCGATCTCCGCGGACAAAATTGTCTCCCCCATCCATCATCCTCGATGACGTTGCCCGCCGCGCCCGCCGCCGGATTGCCTTGCGTCTTTTGCCGTATGTGCTCGTGCTTTACGTAATTGCTTACCTTGATCGCAACAATCTGGCCACGGCCGCCCTGCAAATGCCGCACGATCTTGGCTTCGACGATCGTGTAATCGGGTTTGGGGCCGGCATCTTCGCCCTCGGCTACATCATTTTGGAAATTCCCGGCACCCTCATCATAGAGCGCTGGAGCGCGCGGCGCTGGCTCACGCGCATCATGATTTCCTGGGGGCTGGTCACCATGGGGATGGCCTTCATCCGCACTCCGCATCAGTTCTACACGGTACGGTTCTTTCTGGGATTGGCGGAGGCTGGATTTTTCCCCGGGATCATCGTGTACCTCACGCACTGGTTCGTCTACGAAGATCGCGCCAAGGCGGTAGCCGGCTTCATGGCTGCCATTCCGTTATCGTTCGCAGTCGGTTCTCCGATCTCGGGATTGCTGTTGGGCGTCCACTGGGGCAGTCTGCGCGGCTGGCAGTGGTTATTCATTCTGGAAGGCTTGCCGGCAGTATTCTTCGGCGTTATCACCTGGTTTTACCTGACCGATTGGCCGCATCAGGCAAAGTGGTTGCCCGCCGATGAACGGGAATGGGTGATCAATCAGCTGGAGAGCGAGAAACGGGCCAAGAAATCCGCCCACGCCTACACCGTGTGGCAGGCACTCCGGCATCGCGACGTTCTCATTCTCACTGCGTTGCACTTCGTGCAGAACGGCTCGGCCTACGCTTTGGCCTTTTGGCTGCCCACCATGCTCAAGCGCTTGTCGGGGGTAAGTGACGTCAGGGTAACGCTCATGGTGGCCTTGCCTAACCTGCTGGGTTTTGTCGCTATGCAGGTGAACGGTTGGCATTCCGACCGCACTGCCGAACGGCGCTGGCACACCGCGATTCCGCTGTGGGTGACGGCAGCCGCCTTACTGGTGCTCAGCAAGGCGGACTGGGGAACCGTACCTTCTCTTTTCTTATTCTCAATTGCCTCTGCCGGCCTGCTCGCCTTTTTGCCCAGCTTCTGGGCCATGCCGTCCGCGTTCCTCTGTGATTCCGCCGCGGCCATGGCAACCGGCACCATTAACTGTGTCGCAGCGGGTCTCGGAGGGTTTCTCGGCCCGGCTTTGGTGGGCTATCAGGCTGCACGAACCCATTCGTTCAGATCCGGATTTGCGGCCCTGGTGGTCGTGCTGGTGATTGCAGGTGTGTTGCCCCTTACCTTACGTGTTCGCGGCCGCGCCGCGTCGCTTGCAGCCCGACAGTGATCGCTTGCAGCAGTCGGAAGGGCGTGAGGCCAAATTCCATCCCCACACCCTTTACCCCGGATCGCAAAATAGTCGTCCGTGGATGTGCACGCGGAGACTCCTTATAGAATGGATTTCCCAGCGGCGGAGGTAGCGAATGGGAGGTAGCGAATGAAAGAGCGCCTGTACCGGTTTTTTGTTCGAGATGATGCCGAGTACGACACGCTGCTGTGGCAATACCAGGCAAAGACGCTACTGGGGAAATTCTTCTATCTGTTCATGCACGTGCTGCCAGGACTTCTGGCCTATGTACTGATCAACATTCCGTTGGTGCATGCGGCGGCCCTGCGGTTCACCGGTCTGTCCGACCCCATGTTCCAGGGAACGTGCCTGATCGGAGTCGTCTTCGTGTGGCACGCGGTGGTTCCAGTGGCGGTCCTACGCTGGGCGGATGGGCTCTCATTTCAGGAGTCACTGGCCTTTCTGAGTTTGCGTAAATTCGATACCAGGGGGTTTTATCCTCGTTCTTCCCATCGTGTTTATGGTATTCACTGCGGTTTCCCTGCCCTACATGAAGTACATATTTCCACCGCTCACGGACGGGTTGCCTCTATTCCGGGCCTGAACCCGCCCGAGTACAGCATCTTCCGCAATCCCAGCGGGGTCTACAGCCTGCTCCCCGCGTGGTTGGTGGGCCTCGGGCTGATCGGCAACTTTCTGTGTGAAGAACTCTACTTCCACGGATACCTGATGAAGAAGATCGCCTTCTGGTGGTCAAAGCGGCGTTGTTCGCTCTGTATCACGTGTGGCAGGCTCCGACGACCTGGGCGCTGTTCGGCTTGGTTTTCTTCTTTGGTTTGCTGATGCAATGGCGAAAGAACCTTTATCCACTTATAGCTTTCCACTTTCTGGTCAATATCGTTTGGGGCGCCATCATCGGGACCGTATTGAAGTGAACAACTTTTGATAAAAAATCTCGTCCCTGATTTCGCGATTCGCAGGACGTGGACACGGGAATGAGCCATTCCGCCGGCTCGCAGTTCGACATCAGCCCGGATGGGTAGGGATTCCTGGTGAACTCACGGGTTCAAGGCCCTGAATCGTGCCCCCGAACTCATTGTGGAACTGTCCGGCGGAGCACAATGCACCGTGTTCCGCGAAGACCTTCAGCCGCCCCAGCCCTCCCCATCCTGTGGTATAGTGACCCAAATTCCAGTTGGACAAATTGATGAGTAACCAACTGCTACCTCGCTACGTCAATCCAAGTAGCACAAAACGCTCGCAGCGGAGCGTTGCTACAATCTGCGGCCACCGGCCGCCAAAAACTCGAGGAATTCAGCCATGAAGAAACTGCTAGTAATCTGTATCGCCCTCTCCGTGTTGTTCTTGCTGGTGGCCGTAGTCGCAGCCGACGACATGGGCAAAGCCCAGACTGTCAATGGCTGGGTCAGCGATTCCAAGTGCGGAGCTAAGGGCGCCAACGCCGGAGCAGCCGCCTGCACCAAGAAATGCATCGACGGCGGCGCCTCCGCAGTCGTGGTCACCGACGGCGATAACAAGGTCCTGGCCGTCGACAACGCCGACGCGCTCAAGGGACATGAAGGCCATCACGTAGCCGTCACCGGACACGTCAAAGGCGATTCCATTCACGTAGAAAGCGTAAAAATGTTGTGAAGTAAAGTAGCGCCGCCGTCCCGGCGGCTGTCGTGAGGGCGTCCCGCTCTCACATGTCAGGGGCACATGTCCTCGCGACAGCCGCCAAAGGGATGGCGGCGCACATACTGATTTTAAAGAGCCTCCTGCTTCGATTCGACGCAAACCTACTCGGCCTGAGACTTCGCCATCGTTAGTTTTAGCGTCTTGTGGTCGCGTTCCGACAGCGTGACGATTTGTGGTTCCGATCTAAGGGCACCGTCTCCCGAGGACGCTCCATACTTCGCAAGTACACGATATGTGCCGGGGGCCAGCCCGGTAAGCGAGAAATGACCGGTCTGGTCGGCCCTCGCGCTGCGAGCACGAGATCGGTTGTAGAGTGTCTCAGGCTCCGGTACGGCACGAACGTGGGCTCCGGCCAGCGCGCTATCGTCGTCGCTGACAGCACCATCCAATTGCGCAGTCGCAGAGCTGACGACCACTTCAATCGTTCTGCCTGAACCGCCTTTCTCCAGTTGCAATCCCTTTTCTAGTATGTCGTTCTCGCCCAGTCGCACCGACTTGAGGTACCAGTTGTTCTCAGGCCCCCAGATGGAGATGGCGTAGCTACCATCGGTGACCGACTGGATCTCGAAAGTTCCATCTTTCTTCACCCGACCATGCGCCCCTAACTGCTCGTCATCGTCCACCCTGTCGAGGACGATGCCAATCCGGTCCAACTTAGGTGAGCTCGCGCCCTCAACCGTGACTCGACCTTGAAAGCTGGTGCCACCGCCAAGGGAAATGGTAATGGAGTCGATGTTCTCGTCACTCACTTCGACCTTCTGCTGTCCCCGTGCCTCGTAAACGCCGTTTTCCTCGTCTCTTTGGTACGCGAAAATCACGTAGCTGCCCGGCGGTACGCCCTTTAGCTCGAAGCTACCCTTTTCGTCGGTTGTGGTCTGACGGTCAATACCAAAGTCGTCTGCGGCGAGTTTAAGATTCACCCATGTATTTTTGGCCGGGCCATCTCGTCCAATCACGTGTCCAGCAATCTCCACCGTCTTGGCGCGCTGCATGAAAATGTCGGCCTGCACCTCGTCGCCAGCCTTTACAGAAACTACCTGTGCCTGGCTGGCTTGTGCTACACCGGGGTAGTAGGCGGGTGCATATTCGCTACCGAGGAGGTCCCGAATCCAAGAAGCCTCATGCACCAATGTATTCGGGTCGGGTTCAGACGAATCCACCGCCTTTAAGTAGTATTCACCGGGGTTAAGTCCGAAAATACGATATTGGCCCCGATCATCGGTCTGCGCCGAAGACACAGGTTGCAGTCTCCATTTCCTGGAAGCGGACCGGCCTTCGTCTTCCAGCTCCTCGTCGCTTGGTCTCTGCAGGGCCACGACCTGCGCGCTAACCATCGGTTCACCATCTTCGTTTGTGACGCGTCCTGTAACGACCGCGAGACCATCATGCGGAAGAGGACATCACTCACCCGTTCTCCCGGCCTAAGTGACAACACCGCCCCCTCGTCGGTTCCCTTCGCCCTGTAAAACTGGGTTACAAAACCGGCGCGGTTGGCGGCAAAACGATAGCGGCCAGGCACTAGGTCCTGGAGAAGGAAACGGCCGTCGCTGTCGGTGGTTGCTGCATACAACTGTGTCTTCTGTCCGTCACGCTCCGGCACTAGCGTCAACCTTGCCGATTTCAATGGACTACCATCCGTTGCGGTTACGACACGACCGCCTACGCTACAAGAAGACTCGGGATGCTCATCTAGTTTGCCGGACGGCGGAGAAGTTTGTGCGAGCAGGCTTACGGCCACGATGATCACGGCAGGAGCGGGTATGAGGCGCCGCATTCGTACCTCTGGATTCGAGGAACAGAATCTCCGCGAGAGACCGACACAAAATGATACCCCAACGGAGCGGCGCTTTGGGGCCGCTCACGGTCTGTAGGTGCAGGTAGTAACCCCGAATTTCCGACTTGGAGTCGTCCTCAGGGACACCCCCTGTAGAAGACCTTGGTGTTTTGCTTCGTTTGAAGGCGACCACTAAGATTGTGACGCGCCCCTTCCCTGGAGATGCGACATGCTTGGTTTGCTGATGGCCATTGGCACCCTTCCCTCGTTGTTCGCGTTCATCAGAATAGGGTCAAAGGCCAGATCTCAAACAACCCAATACAGAGTCGTCCGATGGTCCCATGCCGTACGAGCACATAATCAATTTGCCAGTTGGACTTAGATTTGCAGCGCTAGCGCCCTTTCACTTGAGGCGGGACATCATGGTTACAAACAATACCGGAGACTGGCGCGACCTCTTTGACGTTGCCCTGTTTGAGCCAAACCGAGCGAGGTCAAGACAATGCATCGAGCATGCGAAACACGCAATCAACAATCGCCTCGACGTTTTGACCAAAGGCTGCCAAAGCGAAAACGGGAGAATCATTTCCGAACGCATTGCGCTCAGCGACGCACTGACGACCTTGGCTGAACTGCAAAAAATCGTGTATGCCCGGAAGCCGAGCCCGAGCCTCAGACGCCAGGATAATAAAACTGCCTCTCAAGCGGATCTCTGATGACCCGCGGAGGCACAAGTCTCGGCAGGTAGAATTTTAGCGGGCAAGCAGGAGACAGTTCGTTTGGCGATAAAACCTCTGCCGCACTCTATACCCAGCAAACTTCCGCCGGCGAAGCTCTATCTCGATGACATCACCGAGATTCTGCAGATTCTGACAGATTCGAGTCCCGACTATCAGGCGACCTTCGTTGCCGGCCAGTCGAAATGCGACACCCTGGACGACTTGAAGGAACTGCGAGGGCGCACAACCCACTTCGTGATGAACATCTCATCGCCCCGAAAGCATCAAACCCTTGAACTCACCACATCTGCAACCCGAATACACATAGACGAAATTGGCGACCAATTGGTGGCATGGTCGAAATATGTGAACGTGGCTGCGATTTTTGAGAGGAGAAAGTTAAGACTTAAGTCTGCCGTTCGCGCTACGGCCCCGTTGCTATTCGCGGGCTTGTGCCTCCTTGCGTTGACCGTTTGGATGTTTGCGCCACGTACCGCCAAACCTCTCTCAATTGCTGAATTGACTCATCTCGCGACCGGTATCATTCTGGCGGCGGCCGTCGTGTATTACTTCGTCAGCTCGCACAGCATTGTGTACTTGCGCTATCCGCAAAGATTCGGCGTGAAAAGATGGTTAGAGGACCACAAACCAGAGATTATTGTGGGCATCACCTCTGCCCTGGTAGGAGCGATTGCCACCCGAATCATAGAAAAGACCTGGAAATGACTACTCCTCGCGACGCAACCAGGGGGTGAGACGCGAATGCCAAGGAGGCACTCAAGATGATTGGCATTCTATCCGCCGGTCTTGTCATAGTCCTGGCAGCGTACTTCATGTTGGCGAAGACGTGGGGAGATGGTCCCAAGAAAGCAAGGAGACAGGAAAGAGCAGAGATCATGCGGCAACTGTTGGCCCTTTCTGACCGCGAAAACAGCATTTCAGCGACCACTCCACCTGTCCGATCTCGGACACCACTTACGAATCACGCGATGCCGTCCGTGCAAACTCCACAGAAACAGTCAGTAATCGTGAGCAGTTCCAGGAAATCCTGACGAGAAGGAACACCTAGTAAAGAACACCAGGCCCCGACGGACTTTGCATGAGGTTCTGCTAAGCTGTGGCGGAGCCGGTGTCGAAGGCCGAGGAGAGAATTGTGCAAGTCGTGGCCGGAGTGGATCTAGGCGGAACTGCCATCAACTATACGTTGCTGGACCAGCAGGAGAAGTTCCTGATCGAGGACCTGTTTGAGCATCCAGCTTTGGCGAAGCAGGGTCCTGAAATCTGCCTGCAGCAGATCGCCGACGGTCTAGAGATCGCCACCGAAAAAGCCGGAGTTCTTCTTGAAGACGTGGTTGCCGTCGGCCTTGACACCCCGGGCCCGGCCAGTGCCGCCGGTCTTCTCAGCGCCCGAGGCTCCACAAACTTTGTTCATCCGACCTGGGCGGGCTTCGATATTCGTGAGGGCCTGGCACGGAAGCTCGGAAAACCAGTCTCCTATTTGAACGATGCCAACGCGGCCGCTCTTTGGGGTCACTACGCCATCTTTGGGTCCAACAGCCGCGAGACGTCAATTTCCAGCGTCATCGGGACGGGCAATGGCGGCGGCGTCATCCTCGAAGGCGATGTCTTGAAGGGCAAGAACGGATTCGGCGGAGAACTGGGCCATGTGCTGATTCCTTACCAGAGCATAGCTGGAACCAGCGGTATCAAGCCAGAATGCAATTGTGGACGCACCGGCGATCTGGAGTCGCTGTGCTCGCTCACCGCCATCGAAAGGAATATCCTGCCCTACTTCTTGCCGCGTTATCCCGGTCACGAGCTGGCTAAAATGGATCTCCACCAGGCGGCCAAAGTTGTCCGCGGTCTGGCTGAAAAAGACGATCCGTTGTGCAAGGAGGTTTTCCGCGTGCAGGCTCACGCTTTGGGTCTGTTCTTCGACGAAATGGTGAATACGTTTGATCCCGATGCTTTTATCGTCGGCGGAGGTGCGCTGGAAACCAGCAGAGAGTTGCAGAATTGGTTTATAGAACAGATCCGTCTAGCCATGCCGCCGCAGCGCGAGGAGCAGGCTGGCATTCCCATCTATGTGATGCCGAACGGTGACACCGCCGGGGCCCGAGGCGCCGCCATCGAAGCCCTAAAACTTGCCCGCGAAGGCGGACTTGCCTAGCGAGGTGGCTTCTCCTGACCAAGAGACGGAGACTTCGATCCCTGTCGGAGAAATTATGCATAGAAACTCAGGTTGGGCTGGACACGCCTACATGATCGTGGCCGGGGGCATTAGTGGGTTTCGCATTGATTCTCCAGTTCTATCTGACCGCCAACCTCGTCGTCGCACAGGGCGGACACCCGGTCACTGCCATGCTCGTTTTCCTCGACTTCGTCACGATTCTGACCAATATCCTCGTCCTGGCGCGCTAACTGCGCCCTGGATCGCCCCTGAAGCGCGTTTAGCGATGTTCTTCCGGCGCCCCGTGGTGCTGGGCGCGATCGAGAGCTACATCGCCATCGTGGGTATCGTTTACACCTTGCTGCTGGATTTTCGGGCATCAGAAGGGCCGCCACTCTGGGCCGACGTCCTACTCCCACGACATCAGTCCCGTCCTGTTCTTAATCTACTGCTGTTCCTTGTCCGGAGGGGATGGCTACACTGGCGCCACCCCGTTTTGTAGCCAGGGTACCCACTGTCCTATGTGGTCGCTTTCTTAGGATCCTCCGTTTGCCGTCCATTGGGATGATTCCGGGCAGACTGTTACTCACGGAGACGCGAGTAGCTGATGTTCGGGGTGCTTTGCGTGACAGATGGAAAAGGCGCGCTCCCAACGCGCCTTTTGTGATGGTAGGTTGATGTTTTGCCAGAACTGATTGCCGAAGTTTCCACTCCGTGCTTCAGGCGGCCTTACCTGCGGCAATTCTGTGGGTGGTCGAAGTGTGGACGTCGAACGTGCGAATCATAGGTTCGGCCTCGAGAAGGTGACGGACTAGGTCGTGGACTTTCTGATACTCCACGCGGTGATATTCCTCAGCATCCTCTCTTCTGTTCCAAAAGCTGAGAGACAGGACACGATTGTCCTCTTTGTCTGAGACCAAAACTGTCTCATCGACGAAGCCTTTCTGTTTCTTCAGAATCGGCAGGACCTTGTCGTTGATGGTGTCAGAGAGTTGCTTATTCTTGCCTGGTTTAGTGGTGAGTTCGACGATTCGGGTGAACATGAGATGCGCTCCTTTCGTTGGCTAGGGGTGAAAGGAACCCGCCGTCGGTACGACGACGGACAGAGTTTTAAGTGTTTCACAACTACATTACACCGGGTCAGAATTCAGGTCCAATTACCCGCGAATGCTGCGGGGATATTCCCAGCCCGAGACATTCCTTAACATCTAAGTGTCGGAGAATCAGGCGGCGACTCGAATTTTCCCGCTTGTAATTTCCTCTTCGGCACGGAGCCAGTCATCTAGTTCGTGTCCGTCTTCTCTGCCACGTTCTTGGTAGAGTTCAAACGCACGTTGGCGGATCTCGGACTTCAGCCCTTGCGGGTCGCCCGTCACCGTCGCTGGTGGTTTCTTCGTAGCGTCTTTGTCCATGACGTGACTCTCCCTTCGGCGCAAAACTACGCCTGAAACTATGATGCGTCAATTCCCCAAGATTAGTGCAGTCGTGAAACATCTCATTTTACGGTCATTAATTGGAGCGAGAGTCTGCGCCCCGTCCGCACAATCAGCGCACCACGCCTTCCAGGGGCGAACTTGCCGTCGCGTAAAGCTTCCGCGGCATCCGTCCCGCGAGATAAGCCTCGCGTCCCGCCAGCACTGCGTGCTTCATTGCCTCCGCCATCAACACCGGGTCTTGCGCATTCGCAATTCCCGTATTCATCAGCACCGCGTCTGCTCCCAGTTCCATCGCCAGGGCAGCGTCGGAAGCCGTGCCCACGCCCGCGTCCAACACCAGGGGCACGCCGGTAATCATCTCCCGCAAGATGCGAATATTGGCGGCATTCTGAATCCCCAGACCGCTGCCTATCGGCGCCCCCAGCGGCATAATGGTGGCCGCACCCGCATCTAGCAGCCGTTTCGCAAACACAATGTCATCAGAGGTATAGGGGAGAACCGTGAAACCTTCCTTTACCAGCACGCGGGTCGCTTCCAGCGTCGCCTGCACATCGGGATAGAGGGTCGCCTGATCACCAATCACTTCCAGTTTGACCCAATCGGATAGTCCGACCTCGCGCCCCAAGCGCGCCGCGCGGATGGCTTCATCCGCCGTGTAACAGCCGGCCGTATTCGGCAGCAGAAAATATTTCTTCGGATCCAGATAGTCGAGCAGCGATTCCTTGCTGCGGTCCAGATTCACCCGCCGCACCGCCACGGTGACCATGTCCGCACCGCTGGCTTCGAGTGCGCGCGCTGTCTCCTGAAATGATTTGTACTTTCCCGTGCCCACGATAAGCCGGGAACAAAACTCGCGTCCAGCAATAATGAGTGGGTCAGTCATGGTCCTATTGTAATGAAAGTCAGCCCGTGTGGCGCGGGCGCTCGCCCGCGAGTGCCGCCATCGGCCGGACTATTGATCCTAATGGGACACGGCGAGCGCGGCGTTCGACCGCGCAGCATAGCAATGACAGGCCACGAGAAGCAAAGCACCCGCCGCGTAGCTAACGCTGAACGCCGGCGCCACCCAGAACCCAAGCTTGTTCACCGCTCCCTGCACCGTCAGCGCATAGGCACGGACCCCGCCAAAACACGACAGCACGGAACGGACCATGAGCCACAGTGCCGCATGCAGAAACTGGCAACCGAACATCCAGGCCAGAGCAGCCGCCCACAACATCGAAACCAGCAACGAGCCTTGGCGCAGAGCGATCATGCCGTAGATTGCCAGTTCATCCCCAAAATTCGGCGCGCTCTCGAACAGATTCGATCCACCTTTGTGCAGCGACAGATCACCCACTGCAGCGCCCAAGCGGCCAGCATAGGCACCAGACCAAGCGCCACGGCAACGCCGTGTCTTTCGAAACTTCCTGGAAAGGCTGCCCACCATCACCAAGCCGAACCATACGATCACCATGGCCACCACCGCCAGCGGCACCCAATGAAGTACCGTGGGCACGAGCCCGGTCATGCACACCAGCATCACCACCGCGCCACTGAAGATTAAATAACCCGCACGTGCTCCGTTCGACTTGTGCACCATGTGTCCAAAATAAAGCGTGGTAGGAAACGGGCTGCCAAACAGGGACGCAGTCAGAGTGGCCACACCGTTCACCAGCAGGGACGGAGGGGTCGGACAATCATCTCCCGCCGCTTTACGCTCTCAAGAATTTGCAGCGACACCAGCGTGTCCAACGCTCATCGGAAGAGGACGCAAAGAAAACCGGATTGATGCAAAATGCACCACGCCCCGCTCCGCTCCGCGTTGACTTGCCCCCTTCATCCGCCTAAGATGAGGCGCCAGACTTGCTTCTTTCTCTCGATGATCGGCCAGACCATCTCGCACTACCGCATTGTTGAAAAGCTAGGCGGCGGTGGTATGGGCGTGGTCTACAAGGCCGAAGACACTCGGCTCGATCGCTTCGTTGCCCTGAAATTCCTCCCCGAAGACGTCGCCCAGGATCGTCAGGCGCTGGAGCGCTTTCGGCGCGAAGCCAAAGCGGCTTCCGCCCTTAACCATCCCAACATTTGCACCATTTACGACATTGGCGAAGAGAATGGCCAGGCCTTCATCGCCATGGAGTACCTGGACGGCCTGACTCTGAAGCATCGCATCGCCGGACGCCCGCTGGAGATGGACGTGCTGCTAGGCCTGGCCATCGAAATCGCCGACGCGCTCGACGCCGCGCACAGCGAAAATATTGTTCATCGCGACATCAAGCCGGCCAACATTTTCGTCACCAAGCGCGGCCACGCCAAGATTCTAGACTTCGGCCTGGCAAAAGTTACCTCAACCGCAGTCGATCCGGCGGCTGCTGGCTCTCACACCCAGGCCACAGCCGCCGTCAGCCTCGAATATCTGACCAGTCCCGGCACGGCCATCGGTACGGTCGCGTATATGTCTCCCGAACAAGCCAAGGGCAAGGAACTCGACGCCCGCAGCGACCTGTTTTCTTTCGGCGCTGTCCTCTACGAGATGGGGACAGGCGTCGTTCCCTTCCGCGGCGATACTTCCGCCGTCATCTTTGACGCCATCCTGAACCGCGAGCCAACTCCCGCCATGCGGGTCAACAGCGATCTGTCGCCGAAGCTGGAAGAGGTCATCAACAAAGCTCTGGAGAAAGATCGTGACTTGCGCTACCAGAGCGCAGCCGAGATCAGCGCCGACCTCAAGCGCCTCAAGCGCGACACCACTTCCGGACGCGCCCATGCCATCCATGAATCAGCGCCCAGCGCAGCGTCGGCCGACCCAGCCGGCTCCGTGTCCTCGAAGTCGGTACCTCTGCCCCTTCGCGTTACGCCCGAAAGGAATGGTCTGCCCAAACGGGCAATCGTTGCCGCCGTCGCAGTCGTTCTCGCGGCGATCGGATTCGGCGGATACAAACTGCTGACCCATCCCCGCGGGTTCAATCTGCAAAACATGCAGATTACCAAGCTGACGGAAAACGGCAAAGCCACCCAGGTGGCGATCTCGCCCGATGGACGCTACATCGTGTACGCCATGCGCGACGCGGAGAAGCAGAGTCTGTGGGTGCGCAACGTAGCCAGCAAGAGCGACGTTCAGGTGCTCGCCCCCGATGTCGTCGACATTGCCGGACTAAGCTTTTCTCCCGACGGCAACTATATTTATTTCGTGCGCTCGGACAAGAACACGGAAAACTATCGCTACCTCTACCAAATGCCGGTGCTGGGCGGATCGCCGCGGCAATTGATTCGCGACATCGATTCCCCCATCGACTTCTCGCCCGACGGCAAACAGTTCGTCTTCCAGCGCGGAATTCCGGAACACGAAGTGGCTGAAGTACGAATCGCTCAGCTCGACGGAGGCGGTGAACGGCTGCTTGCCACTCTGCCCGCTGATTCGAGGTTCCTGTTCGGTGCCACCTGGTCGCCTGACGGCAAGATCATTGCCGTGCCCATACTGGGGAGCGGAAGCGAAGTCAATTGGCGGCTCAACATCATCAACGCCGCAGATGGCAAAGTGCAGCCCTTGGTTTCCTCCGGCGGAAAAAATATCGGAAGGGCAGTCTGGATGCCCGACGGAGACTCCCTGATTACGTCAGCCCAAGAAAGCTTGTTCGGCCGAGGTCAGTTGCAAAGCATCAACTACCCCAGCGGCGAAATCCACCGCTTCACCAACGATCTCTCCGACTACACCACTAGCATGGATGTGACTCATGACGGCAAGATGCTGGCCGCCATTCAGCGCGTCCTTTCCTCCGACATCTGGGCCGCCCCGGCGGCGGATTCATCGCAAGCCCGCGAACTCACCTCCGGCTCACCCGCCTATACCGCGGTCACGCCCGGCACGTCCGGCAAAGTGCTGGCTCGAAGCAACGATGGCGACTTGTGGCTGATGAATGCGGATGGCAGCGAACGGACGGTGCTCGTTTCCCAGGCGCATAGCGTGGGTTCTTTGGCGCGCTGTGCCGACCGGTACGTGATTTTCAATTCCTACCGGGATGGCAAGATCGAGCTCTGGCGGGCTGACGCGGACGGTTCGAACAGCAAGAAATTATCGGGCGCCAGCGGCGGTTCCGATTGTTCGCCCGACGGCAAGTCGATTTTCTACTCCAACAAGAGCCAGATCTACCGCATGTCGGTGGACGGCGCCGACCCGGTCAAAATAGCCGACGCACCTCAGGAGGCGTTCGCGCTCAAAGTGTCCCCCGACGGAACTCTCATCACCTACGCTTACCAGGAGGGCAGCCCAGTCCCGGTAGGAAAGTTAGGCATTGTTCCCACCGCCGGCGGATCGTCAAAATTCGTGGCCCAGGTGCCCATCGGCGGACGCTATCTGCACTGGTCGCCTTCCGGAAACGCAATCCAGTATCGGCTGACCCGCAATGGCGCCTCTAACGTCTGGGAGCAACCCGTGTCCGGTGGACCACCGCACCAGATCACCAACTTTACCTCCGGCCTGATTTTCGACTTCGCCTGGTCCCTCGACGGCAAACAATTGCTGCTGGCCCGGGGCAACGAAACCAGCGACGTTATCCTGATTAGCAACTTCCGCTAGTTCCTCGATCAAGTGGGACTGGCACACTCCTCACGAGGGTGCCCCGTTCCTCGTCTTTCCGTTTCTGGGAGAGACAGGGCGGGAGGAAGTTCCTATGTCACATCGTCCTGGGGGTGTCTTGTCGTACTCTCCACCAATGCCCTGGGGACTAAAGCGATATGAGCCAGCACACTGCCTGCACTCTCTAACCTTCAGTTGCTACCACCGCGCTCCACTGCTGGCTTCTCCCGATGCACACCACATCTTCGAGCAAACTCTGGAGCAGGTGCGCCTGTGGCACGGATTCTAACTAACGGGATACGTCGTCATGCCCGAGCACGTGCATCTGTTTCTGAGCGAGCCAGAACACGCAAAGCCATCCACGGCGCTTCGGATGTTAAAGCAGATCACCGCCCATAAACTCATCTCATACGCCCCCGTCGGTGTTTTCTAGCAAACCCGCTACTACGACTTCAACGTATGGAGCGAGCACAAACGGATCGAGAAGCTGCGTTACATCGATCGCAACCCAGTCCAACGTGGACTATGCGAGAGTCCGAAGATTGGGAGTGGAGCTTTCCTCATCTCTTCGTGGAGTGGAAAGAGTGGTCGAAATCGAGTCTCAGTGGACGGTGCGAAGAAGAGAGCAGCTTGGTGTGACGCTGAGAGTCACGCGCCGAGCATGACTTCCCACCCTGTCTCTCCAAAGAACGGAGAGACGAGGGCGGGGCACCCAGCCGTAGTAAAAAAAGGCGGACTACTCCATCTCAAAGGGCAAATACTGCAGCCCACCATCGCGCTCGATCTGCAAGACAACCGCATCTCCGGATTTAAGCGCGCGAACAGCGCGGCGCAAGGTTTCTACAGAATCAATCGGCTTGGTGTTGAGGGCGTGGATGATGTCCCCAGTCTGCAGTCCGCTGTCTGACACAATAAGGTTAGCGGCGCGGCCCACCACGACGACCCCGCCTGCGATGCGGACTGTGCCGATCGCGGAACGAATCTGATCGGTGATATCCACCACCAGCACACCCAGCCTGGGCACGAGGCTCTTGTCCGGATCGGTCGCATCCATGAGCAGGTCCATCTGGTCGTGTTTTTCGACGGCGGGGACGTAGAGAATCTTCTTCTCCGTACCGCGCAGGATTTCGAGCTTCACGGGGTGGTCGGGGTTATGAAGATAGGTGGCCGCGGTGAGTGCCGACATGGTCTCAATCGGCCGGTCGTCGGCGGTAAGAATAATGTCCTGCACCTGCACACCCGCAGAGGCGGCGGGGCCATCAGGCGTAATATCGTCCACGATGACGCCCCAGGATTGCGGCAGTCCCAGGCCGTCGGCCAGAGTCGGCGTGACCTCCTGCGCTCCGGCGCCGATCTCGACGTGGTGGACATGTCCATACTTGCGCAGGCTGTGATAGACAAAATTGACCAGGCGCGCGGGGATGGCAAAGCCCAGACCTTCGCTTCCGCCGCTCTGACTCAGGATGAAAGTGTTGATGCCAACCACATGACCGTTCATGTCCACCAGCGGACCACCGCTGTTGCCCGGATTGATCGGTGCGTCGGTCTGAACATAGTTCAGAGATTTTGTGGGATCGGCCTGCCGCGCCACTGCACTGATCACGCCCATCGTGACCGAACTCTGCAATCCCTCGGGACTACCGACCGCCAATACCATTTGTCCCACACGAATGTTTTGCGGCTGCTCCAGCGACAGCGTAGGCAGATCGGTCTGTTCAATCTTGAGCAACGCCAGATCGCTCTCTTTGTGGATCCCTAGCACCTTGGCGTCAAACAGCTGGCGCCTGCCGGCAGGTACGTTGGTCGGAGAGCCGGTCGACGACATCGGCAAGGCCACACGAATCCGTTGCGCGCGCTCCACCACGTGAGCGTTGGTCATGATGTAGCCGTTAGCGTCTACGATCACGCCCGAACCCACCGCGTGCTGGCGAACGATCAACGCCGTCCGTCCGCGGTCACCGTCACCTTCGCTCAGCGGCCCGTATCCGCTGGTCTGAATCTGCACCACCGCAGGAGAGACCCTGGCGGCCAGCTCCTCCAGCGCACTGTTCATCTGCCGCAGGATGTCGAGAGAATCGGAAGAGTGCGAATCAGCCGTAAGAGGTTTCGATTTATCAGGCGACTCTCTAATTTGCGGTTTGTCCCCGGCCTGTTGGGCAAAGCTAAGGGTCGCGGCAAGCGAGAGTAGAAGAGTGAATGCTCGAATGCAGCAGACTCGATCGAGCGCTCGTGCATTAGACATAAGATCTTGCTCCCGGCGAATTCACTATTGGATGAGACACTGGATCATGGGGATGTAGGAGGTTAGGTACACTCAAAGCAAGGGTGCCGGTAGTCCGTCACGAGTTCCTTTACTCCTGTCATCCTGAGGAGGCGGCTATTCGCGAAGCGAATCCCCGCCGGCGAAGGACCTATGCATTCGGCTGTGTCCCAGGCCCGGCCTTTTCCGCCTGCTCATACATTTCTTCTATCTGCTTCCGGTAACGTTCCGCCACCACCCGACGGCGCAGCTTCATGCTGGCAGTCAACGTCCCATTCTCCGCGGAAAATTCATCCGCCACCAGCAGCACTCGCTTCAGCTTTTCAAACCGGGCCAGATTCCGGTTGAACTCGTCCACGATGCCCTCATACAGAGCGCATACCTCGGGACGGGCCACTAGCTCCTGCCGCGAAGCGAAAGGTAGTTCATGACTGCGGGCCCAGTCTTCGAGCACCGGAAAATTCGGGGCAATCAGCACCGAAGGGAACTTGCGCTTCTCACCCAACACAACGGCCTCAGCGATCAAAGCATTGTGCTTGAGCGAATTCTCGATGGGCTGCGGCGCGATGAACTTCCCGCCCGACGTTTTGATCAGATCCTTCTTGCGATCGGTGATGGAGAGAAATCCCTCCGCATCCAGATTGCCGATGTCGCCCGTCTTGAACCAGCCGTCCACGAAAGCATCCTGGGTTTCTTTCGGTTTGTTCCAGTATTGTTTGAACACCGACGGGCCCCGCACCAGAACCTCGCCATCTTCCGCGATGCGGACCTCCAGGTTCGTCAGTGGCTTTCCCACCGTGCCAATCTTGTGCGCCTGGGGCGTATTGACCGCAATCACTGGAGAGGTTTCCGTCAGCCCATAACCCTCATAAATGCGAATCCCGATCGCGGCATACCATTCCGCGAGTTCGCGTCCCAGAGGCGCTCCGCCGGAAATGAAAACCTCAATGCGGCCACCCAGGCCGGCCCGCACTTTCGAATACAACAGCCGGTCTGCCAACCTCCAGGCCTTCGAGGTCGCCTTCCGACCTGCCAGGACTTCTGCCTGGTTTTCCTTGCCCACGGAGAGGGCCCAGTTGTAAAAAGTCGAGTTCGGAAAGCCCTGCGCCTTCTGTTCCGTTTGAAAGTGGATTTTTTCGTACACCCGCGGCACGGCCACAAAAAAAGTAGGTTTCACTTCCAGTAGCGCGCGCGGAAGCTGAGTCACCAAAGCCAAATGCACCAACGTGACCCCGCGATAGAGCAACGCAAAGTCCACATGCCGGGCGGTGACGTGGGAGAGCGGCAGAAACGAGATGCTGACATCTCCGAGTCGCACCGGGAACTCAGCCAGAGAGCAATTGAGGTTCGACGCCATGTTGTCATGCGTAAGCATTACTCCCTTGGGCATGCCCGTCGTTCCCGAGGTATAGATAATGGTGGCCAGATCATCCGGTGAAACGGCGCGGGCCGTCGCTTCCAGCGCTTGATCTTCGACTCCAGCGTGGTGGTTAGCCCGGCCGTCTGACTCCATCTCGGCCATGCGCACCGCGTCGGCGCCTTCAACCTTGTCCATGAGCACCAGCTTTTCCAATGCCGTCTGTCCGCGAATCGAGAGAATTTTTTGCCACTGTGTTTCGTTAGATAGAAAAACGACACGCGCGCCCGAGTCACGCAGAACGTAGGCTGCCTGTTCGGTTGTGAGCGTGGCATAGATCGGGACCGTGACCGCGCCGATCAGCAGGGAAGCGAAGTCCGCAATCGTCCACTCCGGCCGATTCTCGCTCAGGATGGCAACGCGGTCGCCCTTGCCAATACCCCATCTCCGCAACCCGCCGGAAACCGCCATGACCCGCTCGCCAAACGTCCGAGAAGAAATCGGAACCCACTCATCCCCCAGCCGCTGCAACATGACCTTGGCATGCTGGCGCTTGACCACAGCCAGGAAAACGTCGTTAAGTGTGCGCAGGCTCATCGCGAAAGAAGGGGAAGTGATCTATGAAATGAATGTACTTGCTCGCCCAAGCATTAAGCAAACCAGGCAGAGGTTTGACCGCTCCGAACTACATTGCTATGATGACTCTGCGGGGTGGAGCAGTCTGGTAGCTCGTTGGGCTCATAACCCAAAGGTCGGTGGTTCAAATCCACCCCCCGCAACCAACCTTTTCACTGTCTTAGCGGGATTCACCGATTTCAATGTGGGTCAAATAAGGGTCACAAACAGCCGTTATTGCACCGAAGTCGTCATCGTTGGGCACTCGGCCCAAATATCTTTCTCCGGTTTCCAGCCTTCCTGTGCTGCTCTCCGCTTCACAAAGTCTACCAAACGCCGTTGCAGATCTCGCTTGGCTTCGATTTGCGGTGCGCCATACACCTGGGAGGTGGTGGCAATGTTTTCGTGCCGAAGCAGAGTCTTCACTTCTTCGAGCGTAAACCCGGCTTCCTTGCCCCATGCGCTGACGGTGTGCCGAAAACTGTGCCAGCCAATTTTCGGAAGACCCGCTTTGACTGCCACCGGCTGCACGTAATCCTTCAGCACTTGGCAAGACCACAGCGGCCGGCTTCCTTTGTTGAACGGCGAAGCGAACACCCAATCGTGCGGTTGATTGTATGGAGTGATCGAGCGCCATTGGTCCAGAAGATCAACAAGGTCATCGGGCAATGACAAGTCTGTCCGGGAAGCCTCAGTTTTCAGCGGCGTGATCCGGCCTTGTACGAAACCCCGCCGGAACCGCACCACACGAGACTCCATGTCCAAGTCCTGCCACTGCAAACCAAAAGCTTCGCTTACTCGCGGCCCCAGCCATCCAGCTAAAGCCACTGCAACTCGCTCCCGCGTCTGGAACCGAGGGAGGAGGTAAAGGAACTGTGCCGCAGTCAGCTGCACAGGTCGTTTTCTTCGTTTAGTTGAACCGCGGGGGAGTTCGACCCGCTTTTCAGCCATCGGATTCTGTTCCAAATAGCCCCACTTCACAGCGAACTTGAAGACCAACTTCATGGTGGTAAAAACATGCCGCACCGTCTTGGGCGCCAAACCCTCCGAATTCCCGGCGGCTCGCAGCAATGAAGCCAACCATTGTTCAATCGCCGCCCTGACCTGCGGGCGTTCGAACTCGGAGACTTTGTAAGACTCCCATCGGGGCGACACGTACTTGTTTAGCACCGAACGGTAGGAACCGGCGGTCTGGAACGACATGGGTGCCGCTTCCTCTTGTACTCCGCCTAGTGGCACATCGAGGCATGGTTTGAGCACTTCTTGGATGTAACGATCGATGATGCCGCGCACCGTCGGCGTGCTCTCATCAACCTCTGCGTTTGCCGCTAGTCGAAGGTTTTCACAGGCCCGCTCAGCGTCCGCACGCTTCGGTAGTTCGTCCAGCGTACCGACGAGGGCCTTCCGTCGAACTCGTTTTCCGTTTCTGTTTTCAAAGAACCGGTAGACCCAAATGTCAGGTCCCCGCTTTCGCGGTTCCGGCACCAGGGTGCCGTATTGGTATGTAGCGCGCCGCTTCAGTTGTGTCATTAGCGATTCTCCTGATCGCGGCGCAGATGACACCCCGACTGTACCTGATTTTCCAGGTAGCGCTCAAGATCATCCTGACGCACGTACCAGTGCTTGCCAAACTTGAACGCTGGGAGATTTCCTCGACGCGCCATCCGCTTGATCTTTTCGCAGCTGCATCTGAAAATTTCTGCAAGGTCTTGCACATCGAGCACCTTGCCGGGAACTGAACAAGAGGGTTCGCGATTCTGTTGAGCCGGGGGGCTGAGCGGGCTTTCATTGGAGTTCCGTCTTGGATCAGTGGAGGAAAGACTTCTCATGGTCGGCTGAGTGTATTTCCGCAGCCTCAGGTCGTCCAAGACTTCTTCATCGTGAACTGATACACACTGGCTATCAAGCAATCCTTTGGGCAAGCCCAGTCGCAGAAAAGCCCGATTTCTTATCGAACCCTTTCAAACCTCTGGGCGTCAAAGACGGAACGCAAGTCTTTGGGAAAGTGCCGAGCAATGAAGCGATTCGGATTTCTGACCTCTACCATGACAGCTCAGGCTCCGTAACTACTTGAACGCAAAGAGCACGGATGGCTCCCTGAGCCCCTAAAACATCTTCGGAGACGCTTATCAAACCCTTAACGAACCCACGGCTAGCGCAGTGGGTTGGGCCAGAGCCCTATTGAACCTCTAAGCAGTCCCCCGCACTCGGCGACATCTGGGCCGGCCGTCTCAGACTAAACGACTTCCACTCCTGCACCTCATCACCGGAACTCATCGGGTGCCGGAAAATCCTCATATCCCACGTACATTACATTGCCCACATAGTTCGCAAATCGCGCATATGAGCCGCCGCGAACCGGCGCGAACCTTGATTTCACCCTGCCTTTCTTGCTCACATTCGTGATAAGCCGGCGCCGGCTTTTTACTTCTCCCAAGTAGCGTCCGTCGGATCCATAGACCTCGCCGCCGTGAAAACGTCCCACTTGCAGACCGTAATATGCAAACAAACGGTCGTTTCTGCGGTAGCCGAAGCATTCCCCGCCCCAAGTCCACAACCAGTCCATCTGTAACCTCCTATCGCGAATGGTAAGGTCGTCATCGCCTCTCGCGTTTACGACGCTCCTATCGAACCGTGAATCGGCCGCCAGCCTCCCTAACGGGCCGTTGCCGAGAATGAAGCGTACCGACTGAGTCCTCCTCGCTTACTCCACAGGGGCAGATTGGCTACTTGACATCCTCGGCACTCCACACTGCGTCTGATGAGGGTCGCGACAACGGCCGGGAGGCCAAATCGAAAGTCAGCATACACCGCATTCGGCAGTGAAGACGCGCTTGGGAAGGTCAGCTTCAACAACTCGGTAGCAATCAGGGCAGCCGAGGCTGCCGATAAGAATGGAAGCGACGCCCTCACTGGCTCCTGCTGATCAGACGAGTTGATTTCTCCTTCCGCGCAGGGCCCACGAAACTCAGTGTGCGGTCGGGGCAGCCGACACGCTGTGCAATCCTCTACTCGTGGAATGTGACGGCCGAAACCAATTCCCCACCCGCTGGTCGTTGTGCCATGCAGGACAATGGGCGGCAATTGAAAAGGAACTTCCGCCCACGCTCCGTCCTCGTTTGTAAGACTCACCCAAGCGTCGAACCCCCTCTCGGCAAGTCGTCCGCTATTATCACGCCACGCCCCCTGCACCGCGTCCACCTGAATTCCTAACGAACGAAGCAGGCCCCGTGCGACATCGGTCTTGCTACACGATTGTGCAGCGTCCAAGGCTGTGAACAGTGGCGAGCGGTTGAGGTTTGAAGCTTCGACCACATCTCGATCGAGAACAGTGACATGACCGTGTAACGGCATCAGGCTAAGCACATATAGCAGAGCTGAACCAACGGCACCGACGCCTGCGATCAACAGATCACCTAACTCGACGTTTTGCGGAACGGCCACATGCGCCGCACAATGCAAAACATCAGAATGAAGCTCGTGCTGCCACGTGCACCATTTGATCTGCCCAAGCCACTCATTGGTGGGATGACCGATCGCCCGCTTGAAGAGATCGGCAGCCCCAATTGCTGCAGCTAGTGCCGCGGCTGGAGCTGTTGCTTCATCTCGACGGTAATCTTCGCCCGATCCGCCGCGTCGTCCAAGTACTGTCCAACCTGTTGCGTCGATGACATAGTCCGTGTTCGATAGCGGGTACGAGGACAAAGGCCCAATATTGAGCCGGGGACTCGCCTCCCTCGATTCCGTGATTTCACCAACCTCAAAGTGGCCAAATGGATCGCCCTCCGACATCTCCCTCTTTATTCGAAGGTCCAGTCTTTCATCATTGTGAACACGCAATACAGTTGCAAGTTGAACTCTGGGCACGAACACTCGTACATTTCTCGCCCACCGTGCTGTAAGGTTGGCCGCTACCAGCGCCATCCGCTGGACAGTAACATCTTCTGCAAACTCTGGAGAGATGTGGATCTCAATCGGGGTGTGCACATACTGATGCAGGTTGTTCACTTCGAGCTGCGTACGGTGGTCACGCTCGGCATAGAAAGCGTCAGCGCGAGGCCAACGTGCCCGAATCTCAGCGAGCTTATCGTGCATTGATGTCTCCTTCACCCTTAGCCGGGCGCAGATCTGCAAAACCGGGCACAATTCTCAAATGTGCATCAACGTCGGAGATTCCACGGAATCGACCACCGAGATGGCGGTACACGCCGCATTCATTGATCCGCAGCCCGTACCTACCAAACCAAGGCACCACGACTGAGATGGCCCCTTCAAAGCGAGCGAAGGTCTCCACATCGTCCACAGGGGAATGAGAAACATGGTGACCTGGATGCGAGTGCGCTTGCCCTATGTAGACGAGGGGACTACCCGTTATGACACGGATGGCTGCGGCGTTCGCTACCACTGAGGTACGCACACACCCATCCGATGTATCCGCATCGGGTACTACCAGGGTTGTGATTACTGCTATATTTCTGCTCTCGATCCCAAACCAGTAGACGACTCCTTCGGAGGGGCGGCGCAGTGCAAACGAATCGAGGAGCATCGCGGTTTTCTGCGCGAGCTCATTTGTCATGTAGATAACTGGTACTTGTTGTGAACTCATGCCATCCTTCCCGATGACTGCCGGATTTTTGAATGGAGATCACTCACCATCAAGGCAAGTGTGTCGATTGCAATGCCGTTTCCCGTAGGAAGGCGCCAATCTAGCATTCGCCAATCACCGTGTGGGCCGCCGCGTTCGCCATAAGCTTTGCGGTTGTACCGCATGCAAATGCACGGAGTGGGATGAAACCCTTGTGGATACAGTCGCAGCGTTCCTCTTTCCGATCGACTTTTGTTCACAAATTCCACGGTTGGCGGATATAGCGGGTATTCTTCGCATTGAAACTCCGCATAAAACTGGTCCCCATCCCGATTCCAGAAACGTACGAAGAAGGCGAGACTGTGCTCGCTCAGGAACCCGGTGTCCAGGTCCAGGCCGGCAGCCGCAGCATATTCAGCTGCGGCCACCAGTTCGGTCTGGACCGTTTGTTGGGATACTTCGACGGGAACGCTCACGCGTTGCCTCCCTGCACTGACAAGACCAAGAGCGTTCCGTCTTCGATCTTGTAGCTGGCCAGGGTGCGCTGCGGCTCGAGGATCTCGTCTCCCCGAAATAACGTGTACTTACTGTCCTGCTCTACAAACTTGAAAACCTCCCGAGCATCTTGAATCACTTGCTCGATTTTGGTTGAGATGGGATATACGGGCCTCTTGGTCGCATCCTTCGGCTCCTGCATACTCCATAAGCCCCGAGGAGTCTGGACCCGGAGGTGCACTATGTGCGGGAGCGAGGGGTGCTCGGTTTCTGGATTTTGTGAGTCCTGCACTTGATCGACGGTCATAAGTTTTGTCTCCAGGGCGTTGTCAGATTTTGGGATTCATCGCCCTATATCGTTAAAACGGACATGGCGCCAAGAATGTGCGGCGCAAGCGGTGACCCTAAAGGCAGCTGACAGCAAAGGGAGACAACAATTTAGGAAGAGAATCAGCTGATATTTTGAAGCTTCTTATTGGGCTGTGCTTGGCATCGCCCCTATCCAGTACGGGCAAACTGTCCGGCATGGGCAATGATCGCAGGCCCAGTCACTGACGCGACCCTCAAAGACACCCGACGTCAGGCGTAGGAAAATTTGGCGGGCGGCTTCCGCGTGTTCACGAGTCGTTTGTTCAGGCTTGCGCTGGCTCCACCGAAAGGGACGAAGCTCGCCTCCTTCTCCGAAAAACACCAGCGGCTGCACATCACCGTGACGTTCGTGAAGCAGAACGAACGGAAGCTTTTCGTAATCTTTCAGGTCCGACCATTTGACGTGTAGAGACTGCTCCTCAGGTGGGCCCACCTGGAGCGCGATAGCAAAGCGGTCGCCATTAGCATCGTCAAAATGACCGATCAGTTGCAGCTTGATATTTCGGATCACGCCACCCTCGTCGGCCCACTCGAACGGTTCCGCGCGCATCGTTGCGCTTGCGAACGTCCGAGGATCAAAAGTCTCCGCCAGCGCATGCGCCCAACGTAGGGCGCGAGGTCGGTATAACGAGAGGTGAGGATGATCGTTCTGGCGATCCGCTGGCCATTCTTCTTCGGCAATTTGGCCAGCCTCGGACCCCGATACCTTCCGTCCATTCTTTATCGCGAGTTCAATTACACGACGCAACATTCCCTTGACGCGTTGCACGAACTCCGGATAAAGCGGGCGGAAGCGACCACGAAATCGAGCGTCAAGCTCCTCCTGAAGATAGGTTCGCACGCGGCACGTATCGGAGTCTAAAGAGTACATCGAGATATCGAGCGGCGATTCACCACCCCAGATGCGGCCGATTTTGATCTCTTCTTCACCGCTCACTCCCGCTGCCCAATCCACTACCGGAATCATCCCAGACTGAAGGAGTCTCGACAGGAGATCAGGGAATCGTCGCGGTTTGCTACGAGGGCGACCACTAGCGGAGTTTGCATACGAAATCAGAACCGATCGCTCAGCCCGCGAAACACCAACAAACAACAATGATTCGGCTTGCAGCGCGTCCAAGTCGGGACTAGCTCGGAGAGCTGGCGGGAGAGACGCCTTTGGAGCCCGGATATCTGGCAATGACTGACCTGCGACTGCAACACAGGGGAACTCCAGCCCCTTTGACGCATGGCAAGTCATCACGCGCACAGCTCCAGGTTGCGTGCGCGGCGGCACGAGGCCTGGTGCACTCTGGGTTACCAGTTCGCGCATGCGTTCCGCAAGGCCCCTTCGTGACCACCGGGGTTGGACATGCGGGTGGGTAAATCGGTAATTTGCGGCGAAAGCCAGAGCTGAAAGAACTTCTTCTAATTCAACAGCGCTCTCTGCTTCCGCCTTCTCAGTAATGAGGTCTCGGACATACTCACCCAGGAAGAACAGAAACTCGCAAAGAACAGCCCACCCATCACCCGAGTGAAGGAATTCTTGAAGTTGCCGAAAAATATTCCAAGTCTCATGCGCAAGCTTTTGGACTCGCACAGTGCCCGTCCAAACTGGTGCAGCATCCGACGAACTATCGCAGTTGAGAAGCTGAGCAATCGCCTCGTTCAAAAGGCCTGGCGCTGCGTGTCTTCGGTGCAAGGCATACGCCAGGCGTGGCATCGCCTGCTGATGATCCACTGCAGTCAGCACTGCTGATAGGTCCCCTCCCGCGCCTTCGGCAGTCAGTAGACCACTCGTGACGGCACGAATTCCCTGTTTTTTCAACTCAAGTGCAATATTTCGCACGTCAATATTTCGTCGTGCAAGAACGGCAATTTGCTCGGCAGGCACACCCTCGGATCGCCACTCCCCGATGGCTTTGACAACGCCTTCGCGCTCAGCCGCATCACTGCTTGCGGCTGCGAGGAGGATCGGGACCTTTCCTAGCGTCTTTATGTCTCGTCCTGCGCGCCAGCGCATAGGAACCGGCCCTCGATGATTCGGATTGTCCATCCAAGCAGCGAGTCGATTAATAGTGCCGATTATCTCTGGAGCGGAGCGATAGTTCTCCGAAAGCTGGAATTTTCGAGAACCCGGAAAGTCCTCATCGAATCTCCTAACATTCTCAGGTTCTGCTCCCCGAAATCGATAAATCGCTTGCCGAGCATCTCCCACGACCCAAGGCGGGTTATTCTCGCCGCAAATTTGTTGGAGAAAAAGCGCTGTTGCTCGCGAGACATCTTGATATTCGTCTACAAGAACCCAGGGAAAATCGCGCCGAAGGCTCTCTCGGAGATCGTTACGGCTCTTGAGTAGCTCATGTGGGATGCGAATAAGGTCAGCGAAATCGACCCGATTGCGCGCAACTGTTACGCTCTCGTATTTTTCGAAGATTCGAAGGAGAGCCTGGGACCGAAGATAAGCCTCGCGGTCAGCGGGACCCGGAACCCACAATCGGATAGCTGCACGTAGTTCTTGCGGTCCTATAAGACGATCCTTCAAGTAATTTATCTGCTGCGTCATCTCAACAGCAGTCTGCTCTGGATTCTTGATATCCAACACCGCCTCGCAATCAACGCTACCCAGAAGCTCGCTTAACAACTCTTGTTGGCAGGTCTCATCGAGAATCGAAAAATCGACATCCAGCCCAACATGGTGTCCCAAAGTATTTAGCAGGATCACACCGAAGCCATGGAACGTCGACGCGAGCAGGCGGGAGGCTCCTTCGTTCCCAAGGCTCCTTTGAATCCTTTCCTGGAGCTCAGCCGCAGCTTCGTTGCTGAAGGTCAGTACCAAAATCTTCTGCGGGTCTACGTCTTGCTCACGAACCAGACGGACAATGCGCCGAACTAGAGTCTTTGTCTTCCCAGTTCCTGGTCCCGCATCAAGAATCACTGGAGTTCCAAAAGCGGCAGCTGCTTGTTCCTGTTCGGGAGTCGGCGTTTCATCTTTCGGTGGTTCCGGTTCAGCCTGCCCCGCAATGCACCCGTAAAGACCCTCAGCCAGTTGGATCCGGACCAACGAAGGCGTGGCTCGGAACTCGGACGCCAAGCTGGCCGCAGTGGTGGTGAGATTCTGGCGCCACCGTTCGAAGATCTCTGAAGCCGGACAAATCAACTCTGCCGCAAAGGCACTCGCTTCCGCCTCCTGCTGTGACCTGGGACTGTATCGTGAGAGACCCGATGCGCCGCTGTTGAGAAAGGCTGAACCGCGGATAAGATCCTGTGCTGCTCCTACGAAGGAATCGTGATGGAGTACCAGATGGCCATATTCGTGGGCTATGACCTCAAGCAGTTCCCCCGGATTGCCTTCGAGTCTTCGATCGTAGTACAAGCATCCCTCAGCTGGGACGATCTCACCCCGACTCCCCTGAAGAAACCCGACCTTATCCACAGGCACAGCTTCGATGTCGTACTCATCTAAGATCCATCTTTGAAGTCGTAGCAGTAGGAATTCGCTCGACCCACCAAAACGCACGCGTTCTGCACGGCCTCGCGCCCTCGCATTTGCTAACGGACTCGTCATTTTTGCGAACTTGAATACTGTAGCCAGTAGGCTTTCTGTTCAGGTGTAAGGGCAGAACGATCTAGAATCTCCTCAAACGTTTCGGGCTCCTTTTCGAATGGCCGTGATCTGGACGCTGCCCTCCGCACGCTCGGCTGCCCGAGCAGACAGTCAAGGGATTCTTGGATGGGGATTCGCCACGCTCGTTCTACGTCCTGTGCGATCTGCGTTTTCACCCCCATTGGCACTACATTCGGGTGACGACTGATAAGGACTAGATATTCAGTTGTCACATGCTGCAGCCCGCTTGTTAGGCACGGAACCGGTTGTTGAGTACGCCGTCGCAAGAAAATCAGCCAATTTTCCGTTGTTTTGTTAGGTGTAGATCGTGGCTTAGCACCGGCGGAGTGCTCAGTTTGCGAAAGTGGCGCAGCACCAGTCTCGTCGGTACTTGTTGTCGTCGAAGATCGCGACTGCGCCGCAGCGCCAATTCCGATGTCGAGGCCCGAAGACAGCAACCATTCGCTCACGCGTTTTTCTGCTTCCGAAATTTCCGGCGACGGCTGCCGCTCGGGTTCGACCACGATATCTTCAAAGAATTCATACAACTGTTCACGAAATTCAGGATGTTGCTCGCTCAATCTGTGGACGAGCGTACGATCATGGTCGTCAAACCAGGCTCGTTCAATCCGGGCGAACAGTTGTGACAAAAGATCCAGATTCATTTGGTCCGTCATTTCTTTTGCTCCTTTGCAGCGCGCGCCGAGCTAATTGGCCTGGCCTTTACTTTCGTCAGCAGCGCCTGGAGGTCTGGGGTCAATTCGAGGGTCGGATCGGTTAACAACGCGGCTGCAAGCAGAGCATTCGCGTGACCCAGAGCACGCATGATCTGAAACCTGCTCTTATCTACAAAAACAACCGTGAGTGGCCGTTCCCCGTCGGGGCATTTAGGGCTTCCCGAGATCTTAGGGCGAGTGTTCTTGAACCAGGCCTCAACAGCGACGGCCCGGATGAACTCGTCCGGAATCTCGGAAATAACCCTCCGTGCAATGTCTTCAATCACAATAACTTTATTTGGCTTGACCGTGGCGTGCCACGGCGGTGGCTCCGAAAGGATAGAGATTGGATCAATTTCCGCATCGTCCTCTTCCGACAGTTCCAAGGGTTCTTCCAATGGGCAACGCTCGCCGCGGCGACCATACCGCTCCCGCCAAGCATCACTCAGTTCTCGTCGACAGAACGCATTCCACGAACGCTCCGCGAACTCGCCTCGGCCGCTAGGAAGAGTTACCAGAATGCGCCGAAGACCGTCCTGAAAAAGATCTTCGTAGCTGTCGCGTTTCGCGATCTGACTCCGACGTCGCGCGTACCTGACTAAGGGGCCGACGTAATCCCATGATCCGTCCGATCGGCGAAGAAGCAGCCTCTCTAAAGTCGCTTTGCTGGCTTCGCTTTGCGGCGGGAGTTGACGAAAAGCTCGGGCCAGCACCTCGGGCGGAAGGTCGGAGAACGGCGCCGACCGGATGTGCCTCAGATACTCGTCAGATCCGAGAGGTGGAAGCGCCTGAAAAATCGCCTCGTGCGGCTGTGGGCCTGGCAATGACAAGACCGTCGAGCGCAGTGTTCCAGATTGCTTTTCCATTCTCGATCCTGTACTACGTGCAGGTGCCTAATTCCCTGTACGGACACGCGCGACGGAAGTGTGCGACTTTGAGAGCTTGTCGGATCGACAGCTCGGCGGCGGGCTTGCTACAAACTCGCCAATTCGCCAATTGGTCGGGCCCTTAACCACTGCATAATCATCTGGTTGCGTCTTCCTGCGCATAAACTCTGGCTCCCTCTTGTCTGGCCAACTCACCACATGTGCGCCGCGATTGAACCTGAATTGTTGGCCGTCATCGCGACAGAGTTTTTTTGAGCTCCTTGATCAGCTTTTCCGCTTCTTCGAGCTTTCGCAATACCTCCTGATCGCCCCTGAGCGTGTTCAGCGTGGTCCACGGGTATTGCCGCAAAGATTCAGAAAGCTGTTCAATATCACCGAGGAGACCTTGTCCCTTTTTCGACGGAGCTGGCGATAACGTACCCAGAGCATTCTCGATCGTCCCGTCTGGCGACAAAAAGTGTTCCTTGGCCACGGGATCTTTGAGGATCTGACGCAGCTTCCGGATATCCTTGGAATTTGTAATCTTCTGCTCATTGATTCGCCTGACAACCGTATCCAGTACCGTCGGCGACAGCAGCTTCTTGTTCAGGTTCTTGATTTCTCTTGCCCACGTGATAGAGGCCCCCGGTTCGACCAGATTCGTCAACTTCTCCGACAGGTCATAAATCTCGACCAATTTGTCGAGCTCTCGAACCGTTATACCCAGAATGTTTGCCGCGCTGGCTCGACCCACCATGTTCACCAAACTGTAGGCCACCATTTCCTTTTCTTTGGTATCCCATTCGCGTCGCTGACGATGTATGTAGATCCAGACCCGAAGTCTCTCTTCGTCAGTTAGCGTCCGGTCCGTGACTTCCGCAGGCACCCGCCGGTACTGCTCTTTCTTCTGGTTGTCTACGAGAATTTTGGAATTCGTCCACCGCCGATCCCCGTCGATGATCCGGAATTTGTTTGGAATGTCCGGATGAGGCTCCAGGAGAAGGGGTTCGAAAACGCCTTCGTTGGCTTCGATCTGTCTCTGCAGTTCAGGATCAACCTTTGGACCCATGCGAGGTTGTTTCGGATTTGGCACAACGTCATCGATATCTACGTTGTCCCGGTAGGTTCGTAGGAGAGTGCGCCCGAGCCGGCGCTCTTGCCAGCGGTATAGTACGGTTTCTTCCACGCAGTTAGCTCCTCACCGCGGATACGCTTGTGGACGGTATTTTGACGCTTTGAGCAGGGTAAGGTTCCGCACTAGGGACGTCCTCATCGCCTTCAATCACCGCAGCCACGTCGGTTTCTATTTCTCTCAAAACGTTATTGATCTTCGTAGCAAGAGTCCCACGTTTCTTCCAGACGTTATCGTGGGTCTTCTTCTCCTGAACGTCGAGTTCGAGAATGTCTTGAGTGAGTCTGCCGGCTTCGCTGAATTTGCGACCGTACGACTCAGATGTGATCAGCCTATAAAGTTTGCCCATCTTGTCCGCGCGCTCCTTCATGCTGAGCCCGCGCACATGCATGGTGATCATCGCCTTCCGCAAAATGTCCGCAATGTGTACCACCCGAGCAGGGTTTGCAATGATGATGTCGGAGTCCATGCACAGTTCCTTCGTACCAGCAGGGAAAACGGATGTAGCAAGAATGGCCTGTTCAGCACCCGCTTCAACTTGGTCCTGCCTCAGTTTGGTAACGAACCCCTTTTGCCAACCTTGCCGGACCTTCGAATCAATAACGATTCGTCCGCAAGGCTGTCCCTTGTGCAATACCTCATGGAGTATGTCTGCTCCGGGTTGTCCTTTCTTAATCCGCGTGATCCGATCACTAGGAAATGCCTCGCGCAGTGCTTCAAAGACGTCAATCTCACCACCGTCGCCTAGTTCGTTTGCCGTCTTTTTTTGAAGCTGGTGCTCCATTACCTTCACTTTCTTTTGCAACGCTTCACGCTCACGATTGAATTCGCCTTGCTGCTTCAGGAGCGCCATAGCCTTGTCTTTTTCTAAGACTGCACGCTGGCCTGTAAGCTCTTTTTCACGTTTCTTCTCTGCTTCTGCCTTCGCCTGCTTCTCAATCTCAGTTGCTCGTGTCTCCGATTCCTTCAATTTCTTGTTGGCGTGGTCACGCTCTGCGCTGATCTTCTTGATTTGCTCGTCAGCCTGTTGCTTGGCCAGTTTGGCAGCAGCTTCCTTATCCTTCTCCGCTTGCTTCCGAGTAACTTCTTCCCGTGCCTCGGCTTCCTTGGCTTTTTTGGCTGCTTGATCACGTTCCGCCGTAATCTTCTTGATCTCTTGATCGGCGTCCCGCTTGGCGAGTTTCACCGCGGCTTCCTTCTCGCCCTGCAACTCTTTCTTAAATTCTTGCTCCAGGCGGTGACGGACGGTTGTTTCTGCCTCCGCCACTTTTTTTCTCTGTTCCGAGAGCTCCTGCTGTTTCTGCTCTTTGAGCTTTGCTTGGATTTCGGAAAATTTGACCCTTGAAAGCTCTGTTCCGCAGAGTGGGCACGATTCGAGAATCGCTTCCATGTTCCAACTCCTATGGCAAGAAGCTGCTCAACACATACAACGCAACTCCAAGCTTTGGGTCCCTCGCCGGACTTTGATAGAAGGACACTATATTGTCCTTTTTACTCCTTTTATGTCCTTCTGTAAAGGGCTTTTTTCTTCGCTTCTCGGGGACCACGGATCGTTTATCTTGCTCGTCAGTCTTGCACTATTCGACGTCTGATATCAAGCCACTGATAGTGCGATAGTTGTACCACACTTTCTCCTTGACATATGTCAATAAACTAGTATATTATTTCTGACATAGAGGAGGGCAATTCGATGCTGGGAAGCGTCACAAATATGATTCAAAAGAGGATTAAAGCCAAGCATCGCGGCTGGGTGTTTGCACCCAATGAGTTCGTAAATCTCGGTTCTCGTGCGGCTATAGATCAGGCCCTGTCTCGTCTCCAGCGGAGCGGCACCATTCGTCGCTTGGCACGAGGCCTTTATGAATTCCCTCGGATCCATCCGCACATCGGGGTTCTTTCTCCCTCACTTGAAGCGGTTGCGAAGGCAGTGGCAGCAAAAACTCACAGCCGCCTTTTGGTCTCCGAGGCAAAAGCTGCCAACCTACTTGGTCTTTCCACCCAAGTTCCGGCGCAAAACGTGTTCTTGACTGATGGACCTTCTCGTACCATGCAAATCGGAAGGCAAGAAATCGTCCTTAGGCACGCTGCTCCCTCAAGGATGATTGGAGCAGGCTCAGAGGCCGGAATTGTGATTCAGGCTGTTCGCTCTTTTGGTCCCGAATCAGCCGGAGACATTCCGGTTGAGTCGCTTTCAAAGAAGCTTCCGGCCGCAGTCAAATCGGATCTGAAGCGACTCGCTTCCGCTGCGCCGGTGTGGTCGCAGTCCGTTCTGAGGAGCATTGCACTTTAGCGATGGACACGTTCGCAAAACTCACGGCGGCTGAGCGGAAACCATACCTTGAAGAAACCGCCAGCCGCCGTACTTCCACCAACACAGCTATCGAAAAGGACTTCTGGATCTGTTGGACGTTGAAGCACCTGTTCGCCCTTACCGGCATTCCCGACCTCCGCTTCAAAGGTGGAACCTCACTCTCGAAAGTCTTCAACTTGATTGAACGCTTTTCCGAAGACATCGACATTTCTCTCGATCGTGCCGCATTGGGCTTCACTGGTGACCGCGACCTCGCTAATCCCAAACTCTCTAACACGAAGCGCAGGGAGCTTGATCTGGAGCTTCGGGCCGCTATAGAGAAGGAGGTCAAAACCAACATCCTGTCAAAGTTGCAGAAGACATTCGGATCGATCCTCGGCAAAGAAGGCTGGACCCTGGCCGAATCCACCGAAGCCAATGAGGAAATGACCCTGATATTCAGCTACCCTCCGGCCTTCGAATACAAGGAGTACCTACGTCCAAGCATCAAGATCGAATTCGGCCGAGGCGACCAACAGCCCAGCGAGAATGTAGCAGTGACACCGTATGCGGCTGAAGAGTTTCCTGACGTTTTTCGAGAAGCGAAGGTCACCCTACCTGTCTTACGATGCGAGCGCACATTTTGGGAGAAAGTCACCCTATTGCATGCTGAAAATCATCGCACGGACCTCACCAACTTCAAACCTAGAATGTCTAGGCATTGGTCTGATATCGCAGTGATGAGTACCGCCCAGCCCTTCGCTACTCTGGATTTCGCACTACTCGATATCGTGATCGCCTTCAAACAGATTTATTTCCCCGCCAATTGGGCCCACTACGACACCGCGATTCCGGGCACGCTCAGCATCATCCCTAACGATGCGCTCAAAAAGACTCTGCGCGAAGACTACAAGCAGATGAGGGAAATGTTTCCACGACCGCCACTGTCCTTTGAAGAGGTCATCGAGAGGTTACAAGCGCTTCAGGGTAGGATTAACGCCGCGAAGACAAGCGATACCCCTCAATCAGCACCCTCCATTGACGACTCGGGCCGTCACGCGTCGAGCGTCTGATTCAATTCCTTTAGCACGAGCTGTACCCCTCCCCCAAGAATTGTTAGGCCAGAGATGAGTGCTCACCGCTTCCCACCCCTTTTGCCGCTTCCCCAGCGTTCCCCACGATGATTCCGCGGAGGAGTTCGCAAATCTCGTGGATATTAGCGGCCTGCTCGTCACCAGCTCGATCTAAGACTCGATCAAAGACACGAGCAAACCAGCTCTTTGGAAGAGGGATTAAAATCTACCTCGACTGTCCCCACAGTACTCAATGCTCTTTTCTCCAGTTTTTCTGTAGTATTTGCTTCTTAGACTATGGCAACGATCATCTCAGGGCTGCCCGAGAATTTTGCGAACCTGTTAGCGGCTTACCATTCGCAGATCAGCGATGCGATACGCAAGAATTCTCACCACGATCATCGTCGTGCCTTGCTTATGGATTTTCTCCGCAAGAGCTTTGGCATTGAGGTTGACGAAGTTGAGCTCGAGAAGAAGATCAAGGTTGCCGAAGCGCGAGGACGAATTGACGCATTCTACAAGTATGTGATCTTTGAGGTGAAGATTGATCTTGAACGCGAACGAAGCGATGCACTATCCGAGCTGAAGAAATATTTCGAGTCCCGCACTCACCCGAACGATTATATCGCTGTGGTCACCGATGGAATCCACTGCGAGATCTTCGATTACGACTCAGGTAGCAAACAACCGCGGGAGGTCCGTCCTTTCGAGATCAATCCAGACGCTCCTGAAGAGACCTATCTCGAACTTGATGAGCTGTTAGCGTCTGGCAAAAAAATTCCTCCGACGTCGGACGATATCGTCGGACGCTTCGGACTCAAGACCATGACGTTTTTGCGGAGCCTGAAGGAATTGGAACAGGCTTTTGATTCCGTGGAGCATGATTCCAGTGTCTCGGTGAAGTTCAAGGAGTGGAACTCGCTGCTTGCGAAGGTCTATGGCAGTGCCGTCGGTAATAAGGATCTGTTTCTCCGGCATACCTATCTGACGATCCTTTCGAGGACCATCGTGACCATGGTCCTGTTCCCTAAGCACGTACGCGGTCATAGTTTGTATCGGGACCTGCTCACCGGGAAATTCTTTCGGGATCAGAGCATCTTGAACCTTGCTGAGCCCGACTTCTTCAGTTGGGCGCTAGACACCAATGCAGAGAGCCCCTTCTTTCGAGTGATTGATTCCATTTTCAAACGCCTGGAGGAATTCGACTGGACCAAGCTGGATCAAGATCTTCTGAAAATGCTTTATCAGGAACTCATTGATCCCGAGGACCGAAGCGGATTGGGTGAGTTCTACACTCCTGATTGGTTGGCCGAGTTGATCCTCGAAGACATCAACTACAAGTCAGGTGTATTGCTTGATCCGGCTTGCGGATCGGGAACATTTCTTTTCTCAGCCATCAATCGGCTTCGCGAGCACGGATTTGCTGGAAAGAAGCTTGTCAAATATGTGATGGAGTCCATCATCGGGTTAGATGTTCACCCTGTTGCAGTCTTGATGGCGAAGGCCAACATGTTGCTCGCATTGGCTCCCGAGCTTAAGTCGAAACGGGAATTCGATGTACAGCTTCGCGTATACATGTCGGACACTCTCCAGACCGTAGAAAAGAAGGGCAAGAACTACCTCGCGGTGCCCGATGGCACGGGACGAGAGTTCACGATTCCCATCAAGAGTCTGGAGATGCGTAGGGACCTAGATCAGATCATTGACCAGATGGCCGCGTTTGCCCAACGAGGAGCCGCATCGGAGACGGTCCTTGAGCAGGCTCGCAAGGGATTCCTCGCGAAGATCAAGGACCTAACCCCCGACGAGATCAATCTGTGGAATTTCAATTTCGCATTGATGGCAGACCTCGTAAAGACCCGTCGTGACACGGTTTGGGCCTTCATCCTCCGCAACGCTTATCGTCCCGCCTATCTCCGCAACACAAAAGTTGATGTGATCGTGGGCAATCCGCCTTGGTTGTCTTTCCGTGACATTGCTGAGGAAGCTTACAAAGATAGGATCAAGGACCTCACCTTCGGGTATGAACTCTTGGAGAAATCCGAACGAAAGCTTTTCACTCAGATGGATACGTCCACGCTGTTCTTCATTCACTGTGCTCACGAGTTCCTCACAGAGGGTGGAAAGATAGCCTTTGTGATGCCGAAGACGGTGATCCTTCCTGCAAAACAACATGCCGGGTTTCAGAGGAATGGCGTCACCCGAATCCACGACTTCAGCAAGGTCACGGTCACGGGTCTGAAGAATCAGCACTTCTTCAATGTTAAGTCGTGCGTGATCGTCACCGATGGGCCCACTCATCGGGAATCGATCCCAATGACAGTATGGGAGGGCGTTCTTCCGAAGAAGAACCTCACGCTTGGCCAATCACGTCACATGCTTCACACCGAAACAGGTCTGCATGATTTCCTGGATCGGACGCACAGCAGATCTCCGTACTTCAGCCGCGCATTTCAGGGAGCAACTTTGAATCCGCACACTCTGTGGTTTGTTGAGCCCGATCCAAGTGTTCCCCTGAATTCAGCACGTCCTATGCTGCGGACTTCGGAGAGTGCTTATCGGCTCTGCAAAGAGAAGAAATGGAAGTTGAAGGTGCGAGGTCCCGTCGAAAGTAGTTTTCTCTACGCAACAGTGTTGTCTGATGACATTCTGCCGTTCTTCGTGCGTGGCCTGACGCTCACTGTCCTGCCACTGTTCATCCGAGATGATCGTTACATCATGATGAACAGCGGAGAGCTGCTAAGCGAGGGATTTGAAGCTGCATCCGACTGGGTCAAGCGAGCCGAGAAGATTTTCGCAAAGGGCACCAAGAATGCTGACACGAGTGCCCAAGGTTACCTGAACTATCAGCAAAAGCTGACACAGCAGAACGCTGGGGCACAATGCATTGTGCTTTACAACAAATCCGGAACTAACCTCTCTGCCGGATATATCACCTCCGTTCGTGGTATCGAGGTTAAGGGCCTAGAAGTGCAGGGTTTCGTGGCGGAATCCGTCACGTACCGGATCTACACGAAAACTGAGGATGAGGCTTTGTACTTGATTGGCATACTGAACTCCACGGTTGTGAACAAAGCCATCAAGCCTTACCAAACCGAGGGCGTGTACCACGGAAAGCGAGACATCCACAGGCGTCCATTTGAAGTGTGTGCCATCCCGGAGTTTGACAGCGCGGATCCCGCTCACAGAGACATCGTGAAGCTCTCCAGGCTGGCAAAGAAAGCTGTAGAGAAGTGGGGACCCGCAATGGAAGGCGGACTCGCGAATGTAAGGGAAAGAACGAGAACCCTCGTTGCCGAACAGCTCCGAGGGATTGATGTCGTTGTAGAGTCTCTCCTCGGCACAACCGAAAGAACCATTGTCTCAGTCAAGAAAGACTCAGACCAAGCGTTGATATTCTAATTCGGCATTTTGGGGTACTCCAGCCCAAGATCGTACTATCGCATTTGACGCAAGCGCCTTGCTATCTAGAAAGGGTCCCGCGCACGCTCTTGCTTTACTGTACGCATTTGATGCCGATAGCCTTTGGTTTCAAGCGCTTGTTGTGATTGGCACACTCTTAGCGCAATGCACGCAAGAGAGAAGTTGCTTTCATGCCACCCCCTTTTGAACACATCCAACCGATCGGCCAGGTATCGACCACGTTGCTCATCCTTGCCTTGAAAAGATCCTAATCGGATCTTCGTACCATCATCCCACTCCGCCTCTACCAGGTGGCCGCCGCTCAGCCGCGGCTCGGGCGGTTGCTCGGACTAATGCGCCGGTGTTGCGCCAAACAAAAGGCAGCCTCGTTTGGCACACACCGCGCCGCCACTCGCGCCCTGCCACCCTCCTTCGGCTCCGTTCTGTCCCTTAGCCAGTGTCGGTTTGTTTTTTCTCGCTGCCGCTCAAGTGAAAGAAAAAACAAGCCGACACCGGCAGAAGGGAAAAACAATGAAGTTAGAAGACATCAAGAGCAAAACCAAAGACGCGGTCGATTACCTCGTGCAATCGCTAGAATCCGGGCAGAGCGACGTGCTCACTCAATATCTCGGTGCAATGGCTCGATTCCACACGTATTCGTTCGGGAACGTGATGTTGATAGCGAGACAAAAACCGGATGCGATCAACGTTGCAGGCATTCGGACATGGAACTCGCTTGGCCGCTTCGTCAAACGCGGGGAGAAAGGAATTCTCATTCTCGCCCCGATGGTCAGCAAGAACCGCAAGAAAAACGAAGACGCGGAGCAATCCGAAGACGCAAAGCAACCGGAGTCCAAGCTGTTCGGCTTCCGTGCTGTCTATGTCTTCGATGTCACGCAGACCGAAGGGAAAGACCTTCCGGTACTGACCGAAGTGCAGGGCGATGTCAGCGGTTACCGAGAACGCCTTTTCAAGTTCGTTGAAACGCAGGGAGTGGAGCTGAACTATTCCGAACGGATTGCCCCGGCGAAAGGCTTGTCACACGGCGGAAAAATCACGTTGCTTTCGGGATTGCAGCCTGCCGAGGAATTCTCAACGCTGGCGCATGAGATAGCGCATGAAATGTTGCACAGGGGCGACCGCCGTACTCTCACCACCAAGCAAGTCCGTGAAACCGAAGCCGAGGCTGTGGCGTTTGTGGTCTGCCAAGCAGTGGGACTTCAGACCGGAACTGCTTCACAAGATTACATCCAAGTCTGGTATGGAGACGCCGATCTTCTGCGCGAGAGCTTGGAAGCTGTTCAGCAGACCGCTGCCGTGATTCTCGGGGGAATTTCCCCCGAGCCGGTGGCGGTGACCGCAGCCGCTACTTAACCCAAATACGTCAATGCTCAATTCACTGCTCAGCCCAAAGTGTGTGCTGACAACAACCGCCAAATGTTTTGAAGAAAACGATAGGAGAGCAAATCATGCAAAAGACGCAGAATGCAGTTAACGGAAACGAATATCGCAGTATTCCCATCACCGCGCTTATGGAGTCAGCCAGCAATCCCCGCAAGCGGTTCGACGAAAAGAGCCTAGAAGAACTAGCAGCCAGCTTCAAAACGCAAGGTGTTCTCGCCCCGCTCTTGGTGCGTGAATTGGACGAAACCAAGTTTGAAGTCGTCGCCGGGGCACGCAGGCTCAGGGCAGCCCGCATCGCGGCACTCGAAAGTCTTCCAGTTCGGGTAGTGAAACTGACGGATGCCGAGGCAATCGAGGCCCAGGTAGTGGAGAATCTTCAACGCGAAGACATCCATCCCCTTGAGGAAGCTCTCGGTTTCAGGTCACTCTTGGAACTCGGAGAACGTGCCTACACCATCGCCAATATCGCGGCCCGCGCTGGGAAAAGTGACGCGTATGTCTACGGCCGCATTAAGCTCGCAGACTTGATACCGTCCGTGGCCGAGGCATTCCTGAAAGACCAGATCACCATCGGCCATGCATTGCTGATCGCCAAGCTCCCAGTTTCACAACAGCAGGAAGCATTCTCGGCTGCTTTTCGCGGGATGTGGATGAGCGAAGGCAACACTCAAATCCTGATACCTGTACGGGAATTGGCAGCGTGGATCGAATCAAACATCTTGCTGCAACTGGCGTCCGCGCCATTCGACAAGCAAGATGAGACTCTGGTTCCGGAAGCAGGTTCGTGTGCCAACTGTCCTAAGCGGACCGGCTTCAACAAGCTACTTTTCGCTGAGGTTCGAAAAGACTCCTGCGTTGACCCCCAATGTTTTCGTGCCAAGATAGAAGCGTCGGTATCGAGGACACTGGCAACCAAACCCAAGCTTATACAGATTTCGTCGGCTTGGAATTCCCGCGAGGGCGCACCCTTGGGACGAAATCACTATGTTGAATTGGAAATCAAAAAGCCGAAGGCAAACGGTGCAGCGACCAGGCTACCTGCTCACCAGAAGCCATGCGAGAAGATGGCGGACGCTATCGTGATGGACGGCGGCAAACGCGGGCAGGTAGTCAAAGCTTGTGCCGACCCTGCCTGTCGCGTACATCATCCCAACACCCCTTCTCCGCAGCAGATCGAGCGGGAGCGAGCGGAGGAACGGAAGCGCATCGAAAAGGAAAAGTTCGCCATCACGACTCGTCATCGTATATTGGCCACGATCCTCGAACGTGTGTCCGCTCCGCTCAAAAAGGCTGACTTACTGGCACTCGCCCACTACCTGATCGGTCATCTCGCCTACAGCCAAGTGCCGACCCTCGCAAAACGACACAAAGTCGAAGCCAAGAAAGACTCGGACTCCGCACAGGAACTTCTGGCCAAGCAGGTCAGCAAGTATGACGAACCTGAGCTTTCGAAGTTGCTTCTCGAAATCAGCCTGCTCGATTCGGCCTACCAGCGTTCCGGCTCGTCCGGCGATGTCCTCATGGACGCAGCCAAACGGTATCGAGTGGATACCGACAAAATACAGAAGGCCGTGGCAGAGGACTTCGCGGCTAAACAGAAGGCCAAGACGCAAGTCGCGAAGAAAGCCAAGGTAGCAGCGGCCAAGGCTTAGTCAACAGTCCAGCAGGCCATCGAGCGGGGTTCCCTCAAGAGGGAACCCCTTTTTTTCATAGCTCGCCACTATCAATTCGGGACGAGGAAGTCTTGGACTCTTCTGCTCGCGCCGCATACGCTCACCCAGAACTGAATCACTTGCAGGTCAGAAATAGCACACAGGAGAAGTTCCGAGTGAATAAGATTAGTCTGTCCGCGCCCAACATCCTCCCCCCGAAACTTCGCCGCCCGCTTCTCCGCGTCGGCACCGCCTTGCTTCTGGCGGCGCCTGCCTACGCGCAAGCGGGCGGCGACCCGTGGGACAACGCCGTCAACGTCCTGAAAACGGCCTTCACCGGCCCGATCGCCACCGGGCTGAGCCTGGTGGCGATCGTTGTCGGCGGCCTGATGTTCGCCTTCGGGGAAGGCCAATCCAAGCGCGTCTTCGCCGGGATCGTGTTCGGCATCGGGATGGCCGTGGGCGCCGTGAATTTTATGGCATGGCTTTTCCCAGGAGGATAGGCCGCCATGCGCACAAACCGGGTTTACAAGGTCATGAATCGTCCACTGACGATCCTGGGAGCAGAGCGACGGTTGTTTTTCGTCGCCCTGCTCTCGGGAGCCGGAGTCTTCAACCTGTTGCACAGCCTCATGGGCGGAATTTTACTTTTCATTGTCAGTTTGATCGCGGCGCAGCAGGCGACCAAGTACGACACCGAGATTCTGCGGGTGCTTTTGAACTCGGCAAAGTTCAAGCCACGCTACGACCCGATGAAGTGGGAAGCCCCGGAAGTGAGGATCAGACGCGATGTTTAAGTTGAGCGAAATCGTCAAGGACTGGAAGGAATCAGGGGCGCTGCAAGCGCACATCAACCTTTACGGTTTCTGGGACGAAGAGACATTTCTCACCAAGTCGGGCGATCTTGCCATCGTTCTTCGGATCAAGGGCATTGACTACGAAAGCCTCGACTATGCCAGCCGCGATCACGCCGTAAAGCGCCTGGAGGCTGCCCTTCGGACCTTTGATCCGCGCGTGCGCGCCTACCAGGCGCTGTTCAAAACCAACGAGCCCGCGATTCCCCATCAGCAGTACGGCAATCCGCTGGTCAAAGCGGCCATCGATCAGCGAATGGCCTACTTCGCGTCCAAGGCCGACAAACTGTATTCCATTGACCTGTACTGGATTGTCCTGGTCCAAGGCAGTTACGCAAGGAGCACGCTGTGGCAGGCGCTCGCCAAGCTGCCAACCGATATCGGCGGCTCCTTGTGCGATATCCGTGCGCTCTTGTCCCAAGATCAGCAGCGCACCTTTCTCCGCGCACAGGTCGAGCGCGATCATCTGCTCTTGCGGCAGAAGGTGCTGAGTTTGATTGGGCAGCTTAGTGATCTCGTCGAGATCCAGCTGCTAGGGGCCGAAGAAGCCTTCCGCGCATTGCGGCGCTTCATCAATTTCGGCCCCTTCAAGATTATGAATTCCTGCTTGCATGGCAGCCGATATCTCGACTTCCAGCTTTGCGACTCGGAAATCGAGGCGCACCGCGGCTACCTGCAGCTTGATGACTATTGGGTGCAGGTATTGACCCTGAAGGAATTGCCTAGCGAAACTCGGCCGCTGCTTTTGAAGGAGCTCTTCGAGATCGGAACGAATTTCCATGTGGTGACCGAGTGGCGGGCCATCGACAACGCGCGGGCACGAAAGCAGATTGCCTCGCGCCGCAGGCACCATCACAACACAAAGACCAGCTTTCTTTCGAATCTTGAGGAAAAGGGAAATAGCGGACCGAAAGACGAGCTGGTGGATGACTCCAAACTGGCGGCAGTTGAAGAGCTCGGTGAGTGCCTGAAAGCGATTGGCAATGACGGGAAGTATTTCGGGGAATTCTCGCTGTCGGTTGTCTTATATGACCGGCAGGAGGCGAAAGTTCGCGAAGCGATTCCTGAATTCCAGAAGGTTTTCACGACTCACGACGCCCTGCTCTATGAAGAGCGTTACAACCTGCTGAACGCCTTCTTTGCGACCGTACCCGGCAATCATGCCTTCAATCTCCGCAAACAGGAGATTCTGAATACCAACTACGCCGATTTGTCCTTCCTGTTCACGATTGACCAGGGACGGCCATGGAACGATCACCTGAACAGCGAATACCTCGCTGTTCTCGAAACCGACCACTCGACTCCTTATTATGTGAACCTCCACGACCAGGACGTTGCCCATACCCTGATTCTCGGCTACACGGGTTCCGGCAAATCGTTCCTGCTGAATTTTCTGATCCAGAACCTGCAGAAGTATGAGCCGCTCACGTACATCTTCGATCTCGGCGGTAGCTACGAGAGCCTGACCCAGATTTTCGGCGGATCGTACCTAAATGTGGGACTGGAGTCGCAGACCTTCACCGTGAACCCGTTCTGCCTGGAAATGACGCGCGAGAATCTGAATTTTCTGTACCTCTTCGCCAAGGTGCTGATCGAGGGCAATGGTAAATACGAACTGACGGGTCAGGATGAAAAGGCCCTGTATGCGGGCGTCGAACGCATGTACAAGCTGGAGCCGGACAGCCGGACCCTGACCAACTTCGCCTCGATGATCGGTCCGCTCGGGGAGCGGCTGCACCGCTGGAGCCGCGCCGGGCAGTTCGGCTACGTATTCGACAACGCGCAGGACACCCTGACCTTTAGCCGCTTCCAGACCTTCAACTTCGATGGCATGCAACAGTACCCCGACGTGCTGGAGCCGCTGCTCTTTTACGTCCTGCATCGGGCCTCGAACCAGATCGAGGATGTGGAGCTGACCGCCACCTTTAAGGCATTCATTCTGGACGAAGCCTGGATTTTTCTGCGCAATCGGACCATCCGGGATTACATCACGCGGGCCGAGAAGACCTGGCGCAAGAAAAACGCCGCCATGATCCTTGCCACGCAATCCGTTCACGAGCTGATGCAGTCAGACATGCTCGCCGTGGTGAATGAATGCTGCGCCACGAAAATCTTTCTGGCCAATCCCAGCATCGATCACAAGCTTTATGCCGACATCTTCCACCTCAACGACACCGAGCTTGATCTGCTTGGAAGCCTTGTGCCCAAGCGGGACCTGCTGATTAAGCAACATGCCGGATCGAAGAGGGCCCGCCTGAATGTCGATTCGCTTTCTTATTGGATGGCAACCAACAACCCCAAAGACAACGTGACCAAACGCGAGTATCTCGACCGTTTCGGAGTCGTCGAGGGACTCTCGCGTTTGGCCCGTGAATTCCCGTTTGTTTCAGACTCGATGTGACCGGAGGAACCGTGAACCGTCCTGCATTTCTTGCCGCATTACTTGCTGGGGCATCCATCCTCAGCTCCGCCGACAGCGCGACCCGCGTTGTCCATTACCACGCAAACGACATCATCGCGATCCGCGCGAAGATGCGCTACACCACTCTGATCGAAGTTCCGCAGGGTGAAAAGATCATGGAGGCCGCGACCGGCGACAAGGACTTTTGGATCATTGAAGCTGTCCAGAACTACTGTTTTCTCCATCCGGCGAAGGCTGGAATCCATTCCAACCTCAATCTGATCACCGACAAGGGGAACGTCTATTCCTTCACGCTGGATGAGACTGGCGACGGCGAACCCGATCTGAAGGTGTTGATTGAGCCCGGTGACCCGTCGCTAGTGTCGGCCATCAATTCGCCGTCCAGGTTTGTACCTGCAAGCGACATCGAGGTATTTAAGACGCAGGCCCAGGTGGCACAGCTGGGTGCCAGCCGGCAGCTCGCCCAATTTAAGAGCGAGTATCCAACCAAGTCTCTGAAGTTCGATTACGTCTACCGCAACGAAAAGCCTTTCGATGTTCAGGCTATCTACCACGACGGCGAATTTACCTACATCAAGGCCGCCGCGACGGAAAAGTTTGCCGTCTATGAGCTGAAGGATGACAAACCGAATTCGATCAATTTCGAACTGCGGGACGGAACCTACGTCATCCCCAAGGTCGTCGATCGTGCCTACCTCGAAATTGGCAAGAAGCGCATGGATTTCGTGCGCAGGGAGCAATAGGGGCTATGAGCGAAAATCCAGTGACGGACCAAAAGCAAATCGATGAACGGCCCAGGCTGCGAGACAGAACAGTCAGGCCAGAAGGCACACTTCCCAAGCAGGCGCAGACCTACGTCATTGCAGGTGTATCGGTCGTGATCCTTCTGGCCGTCATGTTCTCGAAAAACCATGCTCAGTCGGCAGCCAAGACCCAGCGCAAAGAACCGACGGTTGTGATCACCGAAGGCAACGATAAGAAGATCAGCGACTTCGGACAGGAGATGACAGACGAGCAGCGCGCGGCGCAAAAGGCACAGCTAGAAAAGCAGATGAATGCCCAGGCGCGTAGTCTCGAATCCGTCTTGCCCCAAACACAATCCGCAGATGCTCAACATGTCGGGTCCATGCAGGGCACGCAGCCGACAGCACCGCCCCCGGACCCGATTGTCCAACACGAGCGGGAATTGGCTTACAACTCGCGCTTCGCGTCCAACTTTGCGTTTTCTGGGGAACATCTGTCGGCAGAAGCTAAGAGTTTTCCGTTAATATCGCAGACAGCAGCTTCTTCAGCTTGGCCTCAGAGCGTTACCGGTAATGTGCCGAGCGTCGCGCCGTCCGCGTCGGCGACTGAAACCCAGCCCGCGAAACACTCCGTGGAAGCAAATGTGAACTCCGCACAGGGACAGCCCTACGTACTCTTTGAGGGAACAGAACTTGAGACCGCCCTTGTCAATCGGCTGGACGGCGATTTCTCGGGCCCAGTGAAAGTTATGGTGACCAACCCTGTTTACTCCCATGACCGCCAGCACGTTCTAATTCCCGAAGGCAGCTTTGTGTTGGGCGAAACCAGTAAGGTCCAGAGTTTAGGGCAGCGCAGGTTGGCGGTGGTCTTCCATCGGCTGATTATGCCGGATGGATACACGGTGGACCTCGACCAGTTCCGTGGCCTCAACCAAATTGGCGAGACCGGACTCAAAGATCAGGTCAACAATCATTACCTGCAAATCTTTGGCTCGTCGATCGCTCTCGGCATCATTGCCGGAGCTGCCGAGAGCAGCAATGCCAACGCTGGTCTTTACGCCTCGGGGAGCGAAGCCTACCGATCGGGCGTTGCCGCCAGCCTTTCACAGTCCAGTACCCAGGTTCTGGACCGCTTCCTCAATATCGCACCGACGATCACCATCCGCGAAGGTCATCGCGTGAAAGTTTACTTCACCCAGGATCTTCTCTTACCGGCGTACGAGAACCACACCGTTTCACCGAACATCTAAGGATACAACATGAAAATCTCGACGCTCATGCCACTAACAACGTGCTTGCTGCTGGGATGCAGCTCGCAACCCAGCCAGCCCCAGAAACCCACTCCCACGACGCGGTCGTCGCCGACTGACGCGCAGACGATCGAAATGGAACGCCAGCGCGAGAAGCAGATGCCGTGCTCAGCCGAGTGGCTGAAGACCGCTACTGAGGCAAAAGAAGAATTGCCTGCAGCAGAATTCGATCAATCAGGCGATGAATGCATTGAGCGCCCGTCCGCCTTCCGCAAAGACGCCCGCAAGCGCTTCCGACAATAAACGCTAACAACTCGCTGCAACGACCACGAAAGGAGATCCCTCGTGAGAATAGTCAGGTATTGCTTTCTCTTTTTTGCCCTTTGTCTCGCCGCTGCGCCCGCTTCTGCGCAGTGGGCGGTGATTGATGCCAGTAACCTTGCCGAAGCCGTCAAGGAGTTCAAGCAGCTTCAGCAGATGTACACCACCGCAAATCAAACAAGAGATCAGATCATCCAGGCTTACAACCTCGCGCACTACATGTCACAGATGCCGCAGAATCTGTCCCAGCGGTATAGTGCGCAGTTTGCATTGTGGACAAACCTCAACGCGCCGAACACCTACGGCAACACCGGCACCTGGATCAATGCGCTAAACACCGGCATTCCCCAACAATCGTCGGCTGGCTACGCAGCCGCGGTCGTCCAAGTCAATCCCTATCCTCCGTCTGGTTTCGGGCAGCTCGACGCCACTACGCAGGCGACGATCCGGAATCAGTACGCAACGTCAGACTTGGCGCAAGGTACGACGACGGGCGCCATGACCACTCTTGGCCAAATCCGCTCGCACTCCGAGTCTCTCAATCAGCAGATTTCGAATCTCGAAGCTGATTCTTATTCCAACGACCCGACCCAGCAATCCGAGATGGCTGTGCTCGGGAAGGTCAACGCCGCGAACCTGATTCAACTGCACTCACAGCAAGACACCAATCAATTGCTTGCCGCAGGTATCCAGCAACAGATCGTTGCCCAGAAGCAGGCCATCGACTCCCAGAACCGCTCTATCAACCAGGCCATCTACTTTCAGCAAAACTTCCCAACCACCATGCAAAAGATTAACAACGGCGTCAGCCAAAGCATTCAGAGCATTTCCTTCAGCACTGGCGGACACTGAACATGCCTGTAAACCCATTTTCGTTCCTGGCGCAAGCCATCAGTGATCTGCTGACCTCGAACCTCGGCCTGTTCGAGTCCATGGGCCTCAGTTTGTTCCGCGGGTTCGCGGTCATTCTTTTGGCTTGGTTTGGAGTCAAGGCCGCCCTGAGCAGTGCTCAGGGCGGCCCTGGATTCAACTTCGCGAAGTTCGCCGATCTCATTCTGGTGATTGCCTTCGGCCTGGCGATGGAGACCTACTACAGCACGCCAATACCGGGCATGGGATACAGCTTCAGCGATCTAGTGACCCGAGAAGCACAGTTTCTCTCGAATCAGATCGAGTCGAATCAATCGGACCAGATCGCAAACGCGATCACCACTGCGGAAGAACAGCTCGGCAGCCCTCCCGGAATCTTTTCCTTTCATGAAGCGCTCACCTTCTTTGCGGTATACATCGCGTTGGCAATCGCGCAGGGAGTTGCCTTCGCCGTCATTGCCTACGGTTTAGTAGCGACGGCAGTTTGCGTCCTGATCGGCCCGATTTTCGTGCCGTTCCTGATTGTGCCCAACCTCGATTGGCTGTTTTGGGGTTGGTTCAAAGCCTTCCTAGGCTTTGCCTTTTATCAGGTGGTGGCCGCCGCATTTCTGTTCATCTTCGCCAAGGTACTGCTCGGTTTATTTGGGGTGATAGGGCCCCTGTCGATTTCGAATGCCTACATGATCCTTCCGGCCCTCATTGTCACGCTTGCGGTCTGCGTTTACGGGCTATTCAAAATTCCCGACCTCACCGCGTCGATTCTGAGTGGGCGAACCGGCACGTGGGTGAATCCCCTGGGGTACTGACATGCACAACGTTGAAAGACAAATCGCGGAGACCAGCTTCAGGCCATCCGACACTGCCCAGAAATACCTGGAGCAATACGGCGATCCGATTGTTACGAACACGTATCTGAAACTGACCGTCCTTATTCTTGCAACGGTTTGCTTGGTAACGCTCTCGCTCTTCTATCGGGCTCAGATGGCGTTGAGCACTGTCAAGCCACTGGTCATTCGCATCAACGACGTAGGGCGGGCAGAGGCCATTGACTATCAGAACTTCGCCTATCGGCCCCAGGAGGCTGAGAACCGGTACTTTCTCTCGGAATGGGCGCGGGACTATTACAGCCGGAATCACTACACGATCCGCAAGGACTTTACCAACGCTCTGTACTTCCTCAATGGTGACCTGCAGAGTGCCATCCTTGAAAAATACAAAAAAGCGAAAGTCATCGACTCCTTCCTGCTCGATCCCAGCCAGGCGAACATCGACATAGAGGTTAAGAACGTCGCCATAGAGGATCTGCGCCAGCCGCCGTTCCGGGCGCGCATCGAGTTTTACAAGATCCTCACAAGCCCGCTCGATCACACGGAGCAGAGACGCGAGCTGTGGACGGCCAATGTCGTCTACACCTTTCGCGACCAGGTTCGCAACGAGATGCTGCCTCTCAATCCGCTGGGGCTGACCATCACTTATTTCCGCGAGGATCAGGCGTTCCAGGAGTAGCCGTCATGTCTTGTATCGCATCGTGTCACGCAAAAACGTCTAACCGCCAGCGCGGGTCTAGGTCGGGTCTGCACTTCGCCTTTGCAAGGTTCCGCCGAGGAGTATCTGCCCTGGCGCACGCATCCTCCTTCCTCTACCCGTTTCTTCTCGGGCACCGCGAAGGGGACATCAGGCAGCGCCCATCGGCACGGCGGTGCTCTGCTTCGGCTTCGCCGCCCTTCGGATCTTGGTTCCTCCCACTGCGCGGGCACCCTCCAAGAAAGCACACCTTGGCACTTGGGAGCAGCCATCCCTCGCGTCCGTTCCGGCTGAATGCCCCGAGTAGATCGGGAGAAAGAAACGGAGGATTCAATCGTATGTACCAGAGCAGAATTTCACTCATCGGCTTCACCGGCAAAGACGCGGAAGCGCGGACCACCACCAACCAGAAGGCCTACGCCATTCTCTCTTTGGCCACGAAGAGTTCCTACAAGGACAAGAAGTCCGGCGAGTATGTTTCGCACACCGAGTGGCACCGCATTGTCGTGTGGGGAAAGCTCGGCGAGTTCGCCCGATCCCTCAAGAAGGGCACGCATCTGCTCGTCGAAGGTGAGCTGCGCAGCCGGGAGTATGCCGACAAGGACCACCAGGACGTAAAGCGCCGCGTGTGGGAAGTGCGGGCTGACTCGATCTTGAAGCTCGACCGCGCCGAACAGGCCCCTCCCGAGGACCAGCTCGATGCCGGGCCGGCCGAGGATGAGGGGCCGTTCTAGCGGACGGCTCCCTTTCGGAGAGGCTGCTCCCCGCCGCCGGCGGCCTCTCCATTTTTCCTCTGACGATGTGATCGGTGGCTGATGGAGTTGCCGTGCTGGCTAACGCAATCTTTGTCGCAATTGTCATTTTTCTGGCTCTGGTGTTTACCCTCATGGGCCAGTTGCGTTTCCTCATCCCCTGGCGCGCCCTGCTCTGGCACGAATACTGGCGCGGCATCCTCTTCTATTGCTTTCTGCTCTTCAGCAACATTCTCGGCCTAACCATCTGGGTCGAGCGCAAGCTCTGGTTGCGCGATACGGGACGGAAACTCAAACACCTCGATCAGGAAATCCACAGCGGACAAAACGAACTCTCAAACGAAATCCTCTCCCGCTTCGGCGACGAGTAGATCCCAAAAGGAGAATCATCCATGTCCAGAAGCCGCAATAGAAGGTATTACGACGATTCCGACGATATGGTCGAACGCATCCGCCGAGCCAGGGAAGCGTTTGACAAAAAGGCCAATGCGTTCCAAGGACCCGATTGGCCGTTCTACGACAAACGCATCATCGTGGGCAAGAAGACGAAAGAAGAGTTTCTGGCGGCGCAGGCCCAGGCCGATTCCAACGTCACCCCCAGTAAGACTGAAACCGCGACCACATCTTCGCAACCGAACACTGTGCCCGAAAATGCCCCGGTGACGACCGCCGATCAAACCTCCTCATGGTGGGCCGCTCAACGAGAATCTCAGAAAGCGTCGGTCATCACTGCCACAAACGATCAGACTTCCACAGGCACCGAACCCTCCGACGACAAGGTTGTCTGATGAGACTCGACATCCCACGCGACGACCGGCGACACGTGAGGCGGCGGGAAGAAGAAGTCCCGTCGCCACCCCTGTCGAGAGAGTCCGAACCGATCCAGATACGTGTTCCGCCGTCTCCTCTCACTCGGCGCGTCACACGACTTCAGGAACGTGCACGCGAAAACCATGCCCATCGCGTCACGCAGCCGAAGCGGGATCGTTCCATCGAACCCGACCACGATCCTGTCGACAAACGCCGTCAAATCGAACATCGTCCTCGCCGTACTCGCGAGGGCATAGCCATCAGCATTCGCGGACTCCGGCTTCGGCCAGAAGAACAAACCTTGCTGGCCGAAACCGGCCGCTTCCGGGTGCTCGCCGTGAAGGATATTGCGCGGACAATCTACGGCGGCGACAAACACGCGTTGGAGACGGACCTCCGATATTTGGAAGAGCGGGACTTGATCAGAGTTAACGCCGTGCCGGCGAGAAATGACGGACGCTGGGTTCGCCCTGAGCGTATCGAGGTCGTAACGCTCACCAAATACGGCAAGCAACTTGCCGGCGAGACCGGCAAGTTTCCACTGGATCAACGGCTGTATCACGGCCTCGTGAAGCCTCGTGAAGTTGAGCACGATACGCAGATTTACTGTGCCTTCCTGAAAGAGGCGGAGCGCATCGAGCGCGGGGGCGGTAAGAATCTACGAGTCGAGCTGGACTTTGAACTGAAACACAAAGTTCAAAAAGCAATCTACGCCGCCCGGAAGGCGGAACCTGACCGCGACCTTCGCGAGATCAGACAGGAAGTCGCCCAGCGGGTCGACCTCCCATCTGTTCGCAACAAGATTGAGATTCCCGATGCTCGAATCCACTACGAGCAAGACCAGGGATCGCAGGCGGCCTTCTCCGACATCGAAGTGGTGACTGCCGCTTACCGGCCGCAACATCTCCGCGCCAAAGAGCAAGCTGGATTCCGCACCTACGCCTCTTCCTCTGATCGGGCAGCCATGTCGGCTCGGATCGAGGACGAACATCACACCCTCGATTGGGTGCTCGAACTATGACCACACGCTCTGTCCGATACGATGCAATCGATACTCTTAGCTGCCTGGGATATTCCGAGCGCGAGGCCACCTTCTTATATACGGTTGCCTTGTACTCCGGTTATTTCCTTCGCCGCCAGTTCAATTTCTCGGTGCAGCGGCACCTCGGCTCTGCAGCGGCAGGTTTCTTGGCGAAGGCAAAACGCGGTGGGCACATCCGAGAAATCCAGTGTTATGCGGGCAGGCTTCTCTACCAACTCCATGCCAGGTGGCTTTACCGGATCGTGGGGCAACAGAATTCGCAGAACCGGCGCCCAAAGAGCCCACCCGAAATCCGCCGCAGGCTCATGATGCTCGACTACATCTTGAGTCATCTAGAAAAGGAAGAATTTCTCGACTCGGAGGCGGCCCGACAAAAGTTTTTCGCCCAGTTCGGCGTAAAGTCAGACGCGTTCGCCTCTGCAAGACAGTTCGGCGAACTGTTGCCTATCTCCGCACAACGCGTAGACGGCACCGTCACCAGTCGTTTCCCATTCGTCGACGAAGGCCAAAGGTCCACCGCCAAGTTCGACCGTTTCCTGTCATCACACGACAAGCTTTTGTGCTCACTTCCGAGCTTCGAGGTGGTTTACATCGCGACCACTCCGGAGCACTTTCAGCAGGTGAGGCACTTGTTTAGGCAGACTTTTCCTGTAATGCCGGCGAAAAGTTTGAAAATCCCAACGCCGATTGGCGGACAAATGTCTCCAGCGCGGCCCCGAGCCGGACTAGTCACGGAGCTAATCAAGGAAAGCTACCCCTTCTTTCTAAACTCGGGACCAGTCCATGGCCCAGTCCAGGCCGTTCGCCGGCAATACATCCAAACGGCCTTATTTTCCAGGGAGGTACCAAATGATGTGGTCTAGGAAAATTCCGGCAAAGGGCGGGAACGACCCCCGCCTCCGGCTGCCGCGCGGCAAGAGAGCGCTGGTCGTTCCCGCCCTTTGGCTGTTGAGCGTGAAAAGAATCGGTCACCAGCAGATCAGATGGTATCTCCAACTGATCGGAACCTGATGCTGATCGTATCGCAGGGGGGAGAGTCATGGGCAAGTTCAAGATCGAAAAAGGCGCGAGTCGTATTACTCGCGTGAAGCTTCAGGCAACAATCGAAGAATCAATTGCCGGAGACCTCTCGCTCATGTGCGAGTGGTCCAACAACGCGAAGAACTACGTGGTAAACGAACTGTTGCGCTTCGCAGTGGCCGAGAACAGCGAGTTTCAAGCCTATAAGCAGTCTCTTGCTTCCGTGCGTCCGGAATCAAAAGAGGCTGGATCCACTCATTCCGCGGGATCGCGGAGTATGGCGCCCAGCAACAGTCGGACGACCACGACAGAACCAGGTTCTGGCGGGCGTCCGTAGGAGTCGGAGCATGATTCGCGGTCTGAAATCGCGGTTGAAAATGCTTTCGAGAGTTTTCGTGCGAAATCGGTTGCTGCTTTCGGTAGGACTGAGTGTCGCCACCGGTTTGGTTGTCAGATCGGTGATCCAGATCCCAGATGGCGATCCGCTACTCCGGTATGCGGCGTTTGAAAGGCCGGCAATGTACCAAGCCTTCATCGTCAGCTACACGCTGTTTCTGTACACGACCCCGTTTCTACTGCTTTCGATGTGTCTCTCTTTCGTCTACATCCATTTTTATGAAGGGCAGATCCAGCAGGCTGCTGGACTTACGCCACCCTATCCCAAACCTGAATTCCGAAAAGAGCTGTTTCTGATCCTGGGTGAACTGCATGAGCAAATCGAACCCGTTCCTGCCGCGCGTCCGAAATGGCTGAACATTCCCGAGCGCGGTCTCTATACCGGCATCGCAGCCTTGGGCGCTATTGGCTCTGGTAAAACTCGGGGGCTGATCCTCCCCGCGATGAGACAACTATTTGGATATGAAGCTCAAGATTTTGAGAAGAAGCTCTCCGGTATTGTTTTGGAAGTTAAAGGAGATCTCTGCCGGCATCTGCGGCGAATTTTGAAAGAGTGTGGACGCGAACAGGACTATATCGATGTCAGCCTCGATTCGGACATTCGCTACAACCCGCTGAACAACAGCCTTGATCCATACGCACAGGCCTTCAACATCGCTTCGATCATCACGTCCATCTGGGGCAAGGGCAAAGAACCCTTCTGGCAACAGTCCTATACGGATCTGGTTCGCTACGTCATCGTTCTCCACCGAATCCAATCGGTATACGTAACTCTGGTGGACATCTTCCGCACCGTGATCTCTTCCGGACACTTGGAAAAGCTGCTAGGGGAAACAAGCTGCCGTTTCAGCAGTACCGCGTACGTCGCAATTTCCCGAGAAGATTTTGTGGCCTATAGCAAACAGCTAACGCACTTCGGATTTTCGCGGGACGTCAGTTCAGATCGATATATAGCGAAACACTCCCTGCAGCTAAACGCGTTTTTGGAGGAAGACACCCACATCAGGGCCATCGTCTATTCACCGAGGCAATATGATGAGCGATCTCGCCAGCAATTCGAGAGTGTGAACTACTGGTATTGGGAGCACTGGAAGTTCTTCCGTAATGAAGTGAAGACCTCGATCATCCAGGGCATCGCAGTATTTCTTTCCCTGTTCGAAGCCGATCCGGACGTGTCCCGCGTTTTCTGCCCACCGAAGGAACTGTACGAAGGAAAGCACGTCGCATCTGATCCGAACGGACGCGTCCTGCCACCATTCGATGATCTGATCGAGAACGGCAAGATCATTGGCCTAAACTTCCCCGTTGCTCTCAACCCGGCCCTAGCCAAGACCATCGGAACCATGATGAAGATCGACTACCAGCGTGCTGTGCAACTACGCATACCGAAGATGGAAATGGATACCGATCGGCAGTTTCGTCCGACGGTCTTTATTTGTGATGAGTATCAGAACTTTGCCACGGTGGGCGGCGACAGCCCGGTTGGCGACGAGCGGTTCTTCTCCATCTCGCGGCAACCGAAGTGCATTCCCATCGTCGCCACACAGAGCGTGAGCTCCTTGAGAGAGGCGCTGCCGAACGAGGGATTCAAAACGTTGATGCAAACATTCCGAACAAAGGTCTTTCTGACAACTTCCGATCCGGATACCGCGCGCTTCGCATCCGAAATCTGCGGCAAGGTGGATAAGACGAAGATCAGCTACACTGTGTCCGAATCCAGCAATAACGCACAGGTTGGGTGGCTTAGCGGACGGACCTCCTCGAACAAAGGAAGCGTATCGGCCTCGAAGCACTACCAGAAGTCCAAGGAACCGCTCTTCGAGGAGAGAGCTTTCTTGGAACTTAAGAATGCGCAGGCGATTGTGATCGCCTTTGATGGAATCCACCCTCTACCGGCCACCTACTGCTATCTGAAAATGGATTTCCTGCCCACCGAGATGACGTGGTTCGAACACGAGCGCATCAACTTCAATCCCAAACTCGTACACGGAGTTAGCTGACATGAGTTTCGATTTGATCTTGCCCTTCTTGCGACCGATCGAGCACCTGCTATTCAGCGATACGGTCAGCGAAATCATGATCAACCCCGATGCTTCTGTGTGGATCGAGGAAGAGGGACAGAAGACTCTGTTGTCTAGAATTCACTTTGAGGAGGGCGCACTCGAAGCAGGCTTGGAAGTCATCGCCAATCACTTTGGGAAAAAACTCGATGCTGACAGCCCAATCATGAACCTTCGTCTCCCTGACGGGAGCCGCCTCGCAGCGATCATTCCCCCGGTGGTCAATCCACGGCCCCTACTGACGATCCGAAAGTTCACCTCACGGAAATTGAAGATCGAAGATCTGGTTGGCCAGAAATTCATGACGGCCGAGCTCGCCGCTGGTCTCCGGGAAGCCGTTCGACGTGGCGACAACATCCTTATATCCGGTGGTACAGGGACAGGAAAAACGACATTAGTGAACATTCTTGCGGATTCGATTCCGGATGAAGAGCGGATTCTGGTGATCGAGGATACTGCAGAACTCGCCATCCGAAAGCCCCATGTTGTCTCCGCCGAGGCTCAACTCGATACTCACAAGAGCGCAATTACCTTCGACGATCTCCTGAAGGCCATCCTGCGGCATCGGCCAGACCGGATCATCGTCGGCGAAGTGCGCGGAGGAGAAGCACGCACCCTTCTCGATGCTTTGAATACTGGTCATCGTGGCATGCTGGCAACAATTCACGCCAACAGCGCCAATGGGGCACTCCAGCGTCTCGCCAATCTGGCGCTTCGGAGCTTATCTAATCACCCCCAAAGCCCGGTTGAAGCAGAAATCAAGACCGGTATCGACTTCGTTGTGCATCTGAATCGGGAACAGAGTCATCGCCACGTGCACGAGATATTGGAGCGCTCCGCGGGAAACGTGTGAGCTTATTCGTGACCGCTGCCAGCCAAGATTCATACCAGGAATTATGAATGTGACTTCTTCTCACGATGAGGGAATCCGTGATACTGCTGGAACACACGGAGGTCACAATCAACAAGCCTGCAATAGAGCGCTGTCTTGAGTTCAGTTGTGTCGTCTATGTATCCGGGTATAGAACTCCGCACCATGCGCTACATCGTTGCCGTCGGCAACGAGTTGCACTTTAGCCGAGCCGCAGAACACGTCCATGTCGCCCAGCCTTCTTTGAGCAAGCAGATCCGGCACGTGGAAGAAGAGCTAGGAGTGGAATTGTTCAAACGCACACGCAAGAAGGTGGAGGTCACCGAGCCCGGACGAGCTTTCATTGAAAACGCACAACAAGCTCTACTTTATGCCGATCGCGCCGCCTCCATGGCCAGGGCAGCCAGTGCCGGACAGCACGGCAAATTGTTGTTGGGCGTCGCGCCCAATATCGATCTTCAGCTCTTCTTGCGGATTAGAAACGCGTTCGAAAAGCGTTACGCAAACGTTCAGGTCCAATTCGTGAGCGGGTTTGCGAATCAACATGCCGAGGGGGTCATGCGGAGCGACCTTCATGCCGCCTTGATCGAACTTCCCATACGCTATCGCGGACTTGCTGTTCTAACGGTATTTCGCGAGCTGGTTCTTCTTGCCGTTCGGCGGAACGACAAACTTGCGTCAGCTAAGAGCATTCTGCCGAAGGAACTCAAGGATCGAACACTCGTCTTGGTCTCTGATACTGGTGATTTGCCGCGCGACAGGATATTGGTCGGGCTGCAGGGCTGGGGCTATCAGCCAGAAAAGATTCTCAACGTTAGTAGTCTCACCCACGCTTTTGATTTCGTCGCTGCCGGTGAGGGCATAGCCGTCCTACATGCGAGTGCATCGCGCTTTGAATCAAGGAAAGTCATTCTCCGTTCTGTTCCTGAGCTTCCCATGCTCGACACTGGGATTGCTTACCGCAGAGACATCCGTAGTCCGCTCGTGCGGAATCTGTTGCGCGTCGTGCGGGAGGTCTTCGCCGAGGAGCGATCTCGGATGATCGAGGGCAGACAAAAAAGCTGATGGAAAAATCCGTGTCAAAGGCGGCGCATAAGCTGGCCCAGCGAAAGATCAAAGGCATCGGCTAGTATTTCAATAGAACGCAGGCATGGCTCCTTCTTGCCGGTTTCCAGATTAGAAATGAACGGTCGGCCCAATCCTGTATGCACGGCTAGATAATCCTGCGTCCAGCCCCGCTCCTTGCGGAGCCGCCGCACGCGCTTCCCAAATCGCAAACAGACGTCTTCGCTTGCCACGCCTTAAGCATGGCGGTATTCTTTGGGCTACATTTCGCCTATAGGATACAATCGGATCAAGAAGACAACAGGGGCACGTTTTTCAGGGATCCTAGGACTACCGCAGATTCTTGGCCGATAATATGATTTTGTTGTCGGTGCCGGCCTGTCGCCCAAGCCCCCTTCCGTCGTTAACCGAGCGAGGTGCCGTCTACCGGCCACCGATCACGTAGAATCGAGGTGCGAAAAATGGCCATCCGATACCAACACCGGATCGGAGTTCGTGCGGAGATTTGTTTCGACCTGACGGTTGACGTGCGTAACCCGACTCCCCAAGAACTTTCGCAGCTGGTGTCCCAGGCCCTAAAACAGGCAGCGGACAATGACGGCGGCTTCAAAGTGAACGCACTTGCGGGCGGGGTCGTTTACCCGGATTGGAACAGCGTGGATGCTGAACTTGAGCCGAATCGGACTCTTGATCCCGAGACTATGAGGGTCTTCGACTGTACCGAGGTCAGCAGCGTACATTGAAAAATCGGAATCCCGCCCAAACTCGGATTCAATCGCCAAATCTCTTGCCGCTGGTCGGCGAAGATCAGTCCGGTCTCACAAGTAGCTCACGTCTTAGCTTGCGGTGACTTTGGCGGCTCGCGAGTTGCAGACTTGCTCCATCGACACAACGCGGCCAACACGAGCTCTAATGCAGCCCCTCGGGCGGTCAAAGTGTACTCTACGGTGGGCGGTATCGTGGGATATTGAGTGCGTCGAATAATCCGATCCGCTTCCAGGCGCCGCAGTTCGTAAGTGAGGGTGCCGCGGTGGATTCCCGCCAACATGCGACGCAGCTCGCTGAATCGTTTCGTGCCATCAAGGAGAAGACAAATAATCCGCAGCTTCCATTTTCCGCTGATCGTCGCCAATGCGGTGACTAGGTCAGGGGGCTCGCAATCCAAACGGGGGGCTTTCGACTTCATTACAAAATGGCGAGAGCCACCGCGGTCACAGCCGCCCCCTCGGGGTTGTGACCAGCACTCTCACTTCCTCATTCTTTCAGATACCCGCGTTATTTTTAGTCTTGCCGCGGAGATGATTGGTTTGTACCAATCGCGAAAAGAAATGTTCTGGTGGACAATAGGTGCCTGTTCCGTACTAAACTAGCGTCGCAATTAAGGGTAGCCTTACCCATGAGCCCTGCAGCGAAGGACGATCCCAACATCAAAGAGCCCTGCAATCTGTCTTTCGATGGACTTCGGTCACTGGCAGATGAACTCGTCATTGCTCACTTGCGGGCTGGACACGGCGACGCGCTGGGTGTGCTATTTGACCGTTATCATCGCCTGGTGCTCCATGTCGCTTTGAAAATCCTTCACGATGTCGGTGAAGCCGAAGACGTGATGCAAAACGTTTTTATGGAAATCTACAAGGTGGCGGCACAATTCGATCCGGCGCGCGGCACTACTAAAATGTGGATCTTGCGATACGCCTACCATAGGAGCATGAATAGGCGGAAGCAACTGCAGGTCCGGCATTTTTATGCCAACACGGATATTGCCGCCGTCGAGGACACCCTGCTAACCGAAGGGGCAGGCATTCCCGCTTCCCACGAAGCTAGAGAGGTCATTCGGCGGGGCCTTCTGGCCCTCAGTCCAGTCCAGAAGCGTGTGTTGCACTTGGCTTATTTCGAGGGACTCACGATGAGAGAAATCGCCGAGGAGACAGGGGAATCTCTCGGTAACGTCAGGCATCACCACTACCGTGGTCTGGATAAGTTGCGCGATCAGTTGTCCGAAGCCGACCAGGGAAGCGAGGTGAGGGTTGCACGCAAGGAGATTGGTAATGCGAAAGCATGAAGATTTCGAAGAGCTCGCCGCATTAGCTGCCATCGGCCAATTGTCGGTCGAAGAACACGGGGAATTATTGGAACACGTGCGAGGCTGTGCTGCGTGCCGACGCACTAGCGATCAGTTTAACTTCATCCTCGATGAACTCCCGCTACCCGAGCCTTCCGCAAGCGACAGAGACATCCAGCAGTTGCAGGGCGCGAGCTATCGGCAGAGATTCTTGGAGCGAGCGTCTGCCGAAGGCGTGCGTTTTACGCCCGAAGCGCTAGGTAAGAAGCGACGGCGAATTGCAACTTCGTTCTTCAGAAACTGGCGTCCGTATGCCCTGGGTATCGCGTCTGCCGTTGCAGTCATGGTCGTGGCTTCAGCAGTTGTGCTTCCCAAGGTACTCTCTCGCCTGGCTGCCAGGCATGTCACTGCTTCGACGTCTGGAGTTGTTGCCTCTGCCCGTACAGAGACACCTGCATCTTCCAATTCGAGCGCACGCATGTCAGACCAGGCCAGCGTGACCACCGCTCATCTTCAGCAAGTTAGTCTGGACCTGGAAAAGCGGCTGGATTTGTTGCGGCGTGAGCTTGCCCGAGAGCAGGCGAATTACCAGCAACTCCTTCAAGAATCAGAACGATGGAAGGATCAGGCTGCACAGCTTCAGAGCAAGGGCCAACAGAATGAACAGGAGCTCGGTCAAGCCAGGACTCAGATCGAAACGCTCGACAAGGACAACAACCAGCTAACGGTCGGCCTAGTAGCGCAGCAGTTCCACATCAAAGAGCTGTCTGAGGAAGTCGAGAATCAGAAGGCAGCCGTAGAACGTGAGCGGCAGTTGACCGCGGCTGCCCGAGATGTCCGCGAGCTCATGGGTGCCCGGAACCTTCATATCATTGACGTGGCGGACTTGGACGGACAGGGCAAGTCAAAGAAATCGTTTGGTCGAGTCTTTTACACTGAAGGAAAGTCGTTAATTTTCTATGCCTTCGACCTGTCTCAAAAGGGGTCGGCATCCAAAGTTTCCTTTCAGGCATGGGGACAGAACCAGAGCTTGAGCAGCAACGTAAGGAATCTCGGCATCTTTCACATTGACGATCAAGTGCAGAAACGCTGGGTTCTGCGCGTAGACAACCCGGAGTTGCTTAAATCCGTAGAGTCGGTTTTTGTGACAGTGGAACCCACCCCCGGAAGGGACAAACCCTCGGGGCAGAAGTTGCTTTACGCTTACCTTGGGACCCAAGCCAACCACCCCTGATAGACGCTGGTTTTGCCAAACAGCGGTGAGCAGGGGTGTATCGAGGGTGCTTCCGGCCCTTCGGCCCAAGTCATCCACGTGAACCCTGCCGAGCCTACTGTTCTTTTCTTCACAATTGGTACAAACCGCATTTCGAGAAGGCATTACTTCGCAGACTGTGAACTAAAAACCACAGATATGGAGCCCAGCGTGACTCTGCGCCAGACAACTCTCCCCCTATTCCTTCTCCTCGTATGTTTGCTTATCATCGTGCCGTCTAGCTTAGGTCAGACCGAAAGCGCGACTTTGTCAGGTCTGATCACAGATCCCCAAGGCCAAGTGGTGGCAGGTGTCGCGGTTGAGGTCACGAATCTTGACACGAATATAACCGTGCATCGAACGACGAATGGCGCCGGCCTCTACGTAGCAGTTGGCCTAAAGCCTGGACGCTATCGCGTGAGTGTCACCAAGGATGGCTTCCGACGAATCGACCTAACGGACTTGGTGTTAAACGTCCAAGATGTACTGAGTCGCAATTTCCAGTTGCAACTCGGCCCTGTATTGGCCTCAATTACCGTGGTCGCGGATTCGGCAAATGTAAACACGACAGACGCAACGGTGAGCACAGTCGTCGATCGAAATTTTGCAGAGAACCTGCCGATGAATGGCAGGAGCTTTCAAACCTTGATTGAGCTCACGCCGGGGGTAGTTGTTGTACCGAGTACTCCGACAGACAGCGGGCAATTCAGTGTAAACGGACAGCGAGCCTCCTCAAACTACTGGATGGTGGATGGTGTTAGTGCCAATATCGGGATAGGGACGGGTGGTCTTGCAGGAGGCAATGGGTTTGCAGGCGCCGTTGGCTCTTTTAGTGCCTCAGGTGGCACGAACAGCTTGGTTTCCGTGGATGCTCTGCAAGAGTTTCGAATTCAAACTTCCACCTATGCGCCCGAGTTCGGTCGCACGCCGGGGGCGCAGATCTCAATCGTCACGCGCTCGGGAACGAATCGATGGCACGGTAACGCATTCGATTATTTTCGGAATGACAAATTGGACGCGAACGATTGGTTTGCCGACAGCGTGGGCCAGCCTAAGCCGCAAGAGCGTCAAAATGATTTCGGCGGCACGTTCAGCGGTCCGATCCTGAAAGACAAGACGTTCTTTTTCTTTTCGTATGAAGGTCTCCGTCTTCGGTTGCCATTAGTCAGGCTTACGACTGTCCCTTGCGATAGTACCTGTAAGACCGCAGGTAATGCGCGCACCTCGGCGGTGCCTGCCATGCAGCCCTTCCTGAATGCGTTCCCCCTGCCCAATGGCCCGGAGGTTTTGGATTCTAGTGGTAACGCGACTGGAGCCGCACAATTCAATAAGAGCTATTCAAACAAAGCCACGCTCGACGCATACAGTCTTCGGCTTGACCACACATTGAATAATAAGGTCAATGTTTTTGGACGATATAACTATTCTCCGTCGCAGATTCTTCAGCGGGGGAGCCCTTTTACCTTTTCCTCCTATCCCTTGAGCGAACTCTCGCCGAATCAAATCACTATACAGACGGCGACGGTGGGGACTACTTGGGCGATATCTCCTGTAGCAGCAAATGATTTTCGATTCAATTACAGCAGGACGAGTGCCTCTCTTAGTCAACACCTGGATAACTTCGGGGGTGCTGTTCCTCTTACGTCGCCTCCTTTTCCAAGTCCGTTTACCACTCAGAATTCGTACTTTGCTCTTAATGTGTCTTCACTGCAGGACGGTTTCTTAGCTGTCGGGAAAGTCACCAGGAATCTACAACGACAGATCAATATTGTTGACGACGTTTCACTACAGAGAGCTTCGCACAGCATGAAATTCGGCATCGACTTTAGGCGCCTGACGCCAATGAGTGATCCTTTCGAATACCTCCAAGAGCCTTTTTTCTTAAGCGTATCGTCTTTTCAAAGCGGGAATCCGGATGGTGGCGTCGACCTAGCATCTTCGCGAAGTGCGGCATTGATTCTCCAAGACCTCGGTGTTTTCGCGCAAGACACATGGCGGATAACTTCTCGCCTCACGATGACGTATGGCCTTCGGTGGGACGTAGAGTTCACGCCTTCGACGGCGGGCGGTCCTAACCTACTGGCAGTTACTGGCTATAACGTGAACGACTTGTCGAGGTTGGCTGTCGCGCCTGCTGGAACTCCGGTTTTCGACACCAAGTACGGCAACGTTGCGCCGCGGATAGGAGCGGCTTACCAATTCCATCAGAGTCAAGAGTGGCAAACCGTGCTTCGCGGGGGAGTTGGGATGTTTTACGACCTTGCAACTTCAGAGTTGGGCAACCTTATAAATCAGGGCTACCCTTTTCAAGCATTCGGATTCACCTCTAGTAGTACCTTTCCTTTGGACCCTGCGACGGCAGCACCACCGCCTTTAACTCTGGCCGACCTATCAAGTCCATCAGCAACCCTGGCAGCGTTTAATCCCAATCTGAACCTGCCTTACTCGCTTGAGTGGAATGCTGCATTGGAACAGGCGTTGGGCAAGGAACAAAATATAAGTGCGTCGTATCTTGGCTCCGCTGGAAGACGGCTGATCCAGTCGGCATTTATATTCGCGCCGAACCCGAATTTCGGCAATGCGCTCTTAGTAGGCAATGGAGCTACTTCCGAATACAACGCGTTACAGATCCAATTCCAACGACGATTGTCACGTGGTCTTCAAGTGCTCAGCTCCTATACGTGGGCTCACTCAATCGATGACGCCTCCGCTGGTTCCTTTGGGAACGGATCCAACACAGCAGCGCCCACAGTCAGTCCCAAGGCCAATCGTGGACCTTCGAGCTTCGACATTCGAAACGCGTTTACAGCGGGAGTGACATATGATGTCCCGGCACCGAGGATGAATGCCTTCACGAACGCGATTGTGCGCGGCTGGTCCGTCGAAAATATCATTCAAGCTCGCTCCGCCACGCCGGTTGACGTTGTCGATGGGTTCTTTTTCCAATTTCACAATTCCGCCGCAAACGTTCGCCCCGATCTAGTTCTGGGGGAGCCTCTTTACTTGTATGGGTCCCAATATCCTGGAGGAAAGGTGTTCAATCCAGCGGCTTTCACAAACCCCCCGACGGACTCGACCGGTAATCCCCTTCGGCAAGGGAACCTGCCAAGAAACGCGTTGAGAGGTTTCGGCGCTACGCAGTGGGATTTCGCAGTTCATCGCGACTTTCCAATTCACGAATCGCTCAAGTTGCAGTTCCGTGCGGAAATGTTCAATGTTCTGAACCATCCAAACTTTGGACAGCCAAGAAGTGATATCAGCAGCTCTAGCTTTGGTCGCGCAACGCAGATGTTGGGGCGGAGCTTGGATCAGAACACAGGCGCAGGCGGGTTCAGTGCGCTGTATCAGATTGGCGGTCCGCGCTCAATACAGTTGGCGCTAAAACTACTCTTTTAAAATTAGCTCTTATTAATTAGTTACGCCCAGTTCTTACGGACACCGAACGCAACTTTGCGCCAGGGGTCTGGTGGCGTCAAGAGTTCAGTCAAGAGGGATAAACCGGCTAATGTTTTCAAATAGAACGAAGGTCGTCTCTTTTCTTATCGTCGCTCTCATGTGTCTGAGCGACAACGAGTGTACAGTCGCATGTGCGCAGCGAGTACCAAGGCCCTTCACCGTCGCCGATGAGGTCGGGCTGACGCTCTTTGGGATTCCAACTGGGGGCGAAGACGAGGAGCAATTTTCACCAGATAGGACGTACTTCGCAGTCTTTACCGAACATGGGCGTTTGGACCTCAACCGCGTCGAGGATTCTTTGCGATTCTACCGCAGCCAGGGTGTCGAGAGTTTCTTGGAGCATTCCAGTGAGTCGGAGGTGCCATCACCAATATGGATCGTGACTCGTACTTACAAGGATGGTGGCGACGGTTTTGGTATCGTCAAACGTTGGCGTTGGCTGCCTGACTCCAGCGGGGTGATCTTTCTGGAGACTGTAGCCGGAGGCCATCAACGACTTGTCATTGCCGATGTTAGGAAGAAGACCCTTGAACCATTGACTTCCGCAGCGGAGACAGTCAAGACATTCGATATCCGTGATCGACAACACTACATCTACAGCGTCGCTGATCCGGTTCCACATGAGAAACTGCAGGCTGAACTTCAGTCCGCATCGATTGTCGGTACGGGGCATCACATTTACGATTTGCTTTTCCCGGACAATCCGAAAACAGTCGGCCTCGCGCTGTCATTTCGGAGTCGCCTCTGGGCGGTCGTTGGCGGCAAGCGTTTCGAGGTTAAGCAGGATGGTGTCCCCATTCTTTTCACCGGGGATCTGGTACTGTCTCCTGATGGGAGTTCGTTGGTCACGACCCTCCCGATTGCTGACGTTCCTTTGTCATGGGAAACGCTTTACCCTCCGTCCTTTGCGTCTTCCTCTCCTTACCGAATCCGGGCCGGCCATTACGACCTGCAAGCAACTGGCGGCTCTGTGCATCAGTACGTTCTGATCGATCTGAAGACAGGCTCAATACGAAGTTTAGTGGGTGCACCTATCAGTGATGATGTGGACAGTTGGGCGGCTGCGTTTGAGAGCGGTCCGCGTTGGTCGAGCGATGGTGAAGGAATAGTCCTACCGGGCACTTTCCTCAAAGCCAAAGATAATACGCCGTCCCGTCCATGTGTGGCCGTTGTCGACCTACTCTCCAACACCTCCACGTGCGTGGAGACGTTGAAAGGCAGTACTGAAACCGGTGTTGAGGAGGGATATCACGAAATTAAAGATGCCTACTTTGTAGGCGCAGACAGGCAGCGGATGATGGTGACCTTTCACACCCATGGGGACTACTACTCGCTTGGAACCACTGAGTACCGGCGTGCGGTGGACGGTACCTGGCAAGTTGGCGAGCGGTTTAAGGGGGAGCCTCCACTTGGGCCTCATGCTTTCGAGGTCACTGTGAAAGAGGGGTTCAACGAGCCTCCGTTGTTGTTCGGGACAACCAAACACTTATCGCGGGTCATATGGGATCCTAATCCGCAGCTCAAAGAGATCGACCTCGGCGTGGTCAGCGTGTACCACTGGAAGGATAAAGAGGGAAGGGACTGGAAAGGCGGACTGTTCAAGCCAAGTAACTACAAAGTAGGACAGCGCTACCCGCTGGTAATTCAGACACACGGTTTTACGGAATCACGATTTTTGCCCTCCGGTATCTTTACGACAGCATTTGCGGCCAGAGCGCTCGCTGCCGTTGGAATAGTCGTGCTGCAGGTTAACGAACATTGCCCGCTGTTGACTGTCGATGAGGGTCCATGTGCCGTCTCCGGCTACGAATCTGCCGTAAGCCAGATGGTATCGGAGGGGCTTGTGGATCCAGATGACGTCGGCATTATTGGTTTTAGCCGCACCTGTTTCAACGTGATGGAGACGCTTACGACGACCTCTCTTCATTTTAAAGTTAAAGCCGCATCGATCACGAGCGGCATATTGGGAAGCTATAGCCAATATATGAATGCCGTAGGTCTTGAGGGGAACGGCCCTGCCCGTGAATTTGACTCGATGTTTGGAGCGCCCCCTTTCGGTAAAGGGTTGGAGCAATGGCTGAGGCTATCGCCGGAATTCAATCTGGATAAGGTAAAGGCGCCGATGTTGGTCGTTGCAGAGGGTCCGCTCGAGTTGCTTGGTATGTGGGAACCGTATGCCGGTCTTCGCTATTTAAATAAGCCCGTTGAGTTAGTAATGTTGAACACTGACGAGCACGTTCTGACAAATCCGGCGGTACGCATGGCGTCGCAGGGGGGCTCGGTCGATTGGTTCCGCTTCTGGCTCAATGGCGAAGAAGACTCCGACCCCGCGAAAGCCGAACAGTACAAGAGGTGGCACAAATTGAAGGAGATGCCAAAAGAACCAAAATAGTAGTAATAGGTGACAGCGGCCTACAAAAAGCGTCGACCTTATTCCCAGATGGGGAGTCACCGCGAGCCGAGACTCTGCTTACGATAGGCCGTATGGCAGCTGCAGTCAATCCATCAGCGAGTCGAACGGCACTTGAGGAATTACGCAAGACTCTGACGGATTTGTCGCTAGTGCAGCAATCCCGCCTCACTATTAAGTCAGGGGAAATGTACTTACAGCTTGGAGACGCAGAATCCACACGCGAGACCGTGAAGGACGGTTTAAAGATAGAAACTACCAAATGCCAAAGAGTCAGAATTTGCGGCTGGTTGGCTGCATCAAAGACACCGTGACCAGCCCAGGTTGTGATCGCCGAACCCCAATTGACCGTGAACGCTATTAGGTCACCCGTCACAGTTCCCCGAAGATCGGTTGACGGAGTTGGGCCGCCGCTTCCACTCACTGCGCTCACGTACTTCCCAGTGACGTTATTATTCGCGTCCACCGTCACGTCCATGTAGGACCCGAGTTCATTTCTCCAATGCCCGCCAAAATCAAAAACCGGCGGTTTAAGGTTCCTAACCTTGTGCAAAGCCACTTCTGCATGCTGTTTCATAAAACCTCGTAGAGCAACGACGGACACGCTCGCGTCCTGAATGTTCTCGACTTCCAAGCAAACACACTAATGTTGTGGGGAAGTCGGCGACTAGAAGCCCCCTCGGATGAGAAGCGTAGAAACGCTTCATCCTTCAGTTCGCCGAATCGGCATAAAGATATGCTCTGGATTCACTTGTGTCAAGGCGCGCAACGATCAAACTGTGCGAGGTTCTCGCGAAAGGACCGCTAAGTATCGTGGCTTTGAATCCTATTCTTCAAGTCCGACTGATACGACCGAGTCCTGCCGTTACTACCTCTTGTGCAAAGCGCAGCCCTCAGACAACAATACGTTAGAACCATCAAACAGCGAAGCCAAGCACCAAGGAAACGTAGAGGTGGCTGCCTCTCTGTCGTGGATAGGAGTGACCTGCAAGACAGACGGGAAGCCGGCCCGCATCGCAATTCAGCGCTGTCACGGCCATCTTGAAATGCTCACTGGCGGCGCGTAGCCTATAGAAGACAGTGTTGTGGTGACCCATGAAAGTTAAGTCTTTTACTTACGAGAAAAATTGGACCGGGAAATACTACCGGCAAAGATTCTTGCCAACGATGCAAACAATGGATCGGCACATGACAAGGATGCTGAGTGACGGCTGGGAAGTCATGACCGAAACGTCTCACTCTGGCAACAGTCGAGGATTTCGGCCCTTCGCAAAACGCGACACCGTCACGGTTTTTTTTAAGAAGGCCACCTGAATAATCTGAGTTGACACCCTGGCTAGGGTTGCAATTCGAGGGTTTACATTCATTCAAAACTGGCATGATCGAGCAAGAGTGAGGCGGTCGAAGCGCCACTCAAATGATTGAACAGCAACGGAATTAGCTCCGCGCCCCTAAGTTCGGGACCAGGGTCTTTCTCGAAATTAGAGGGATGTTCCCGGCTCCGCAAACCCGCTTGCCTTGCAGCGGGCCACGACCATTGCCCACTATCTCCGGGAGGACGATTCTCATGTTGATCCTGGCGCTTTTTTGGCAGCGGCATGAGGAGCTAAAGTGTGCTTCGCGCTTGTGGACTGTACAGCAAGGCTGCGCTCTGAGCGAATGATTGCCTTAGTCATCTCCGCAAGAACTATTGCTTGTTGGTCTGAAATGTCGGGCACGGCAGTACTCCCATGGCCGGCTAACGGTGTAGTGTTTCGATCCTTGTACACTTGTAACATGTAGTCAAGGATTGTATCCGGCAACAGAGATTTCTTCCGATACGCTTCAAAGAAGCCACCAAGAGGTTGATTATCGACGTTGGGATTCTTAAGTACGTCCTTGGCGAGGGTTTCAAAAACGGATGCTGCCACATGAAGCACGGCTGGCGCATCCTTTTCCGCCAATGATCGATCCATCCTTCGAACGAGCGACCTAACGTTTACGTGCTCATGCGATAGATCCGCTTCTGGAATTTCGTCAACGGAAAGGATTTCAACCGAAATTTTGACTTTGTCATTTCGCTGTTCTTCTGCGGCAAATGAAAATCCACAGTTGCAGCTCTTCAGAATCGTATTAACCGCATTGCGGCGAAGAAGGCCCTGCTGCAAGTAGTCAGCGAGTATCTCAACTAGTTCAATTGTGGTGGGAATTCGCATAATCAATTCACGCTGGCTGCGGAGCCATGCGTAGTCACCATGCGCGTATTCCTCGCCCCATTCATCCGGTTCCAATATATAGATCGGACGCTCCATCACCTGATTAGCGATGTTGACAAACTCATGTGTCCTAACCAGCTCGATTGCGGGCTCCTCACACTGACAAACATCCCTTATTAGCCTCGTAAGCTTCAATCGTGCTTCATGGGGTATGATTTCAAGCTCTAAGGCACTTCGCTCCTTCTTGTTCAGGCCCAAGAACGCCATCGTTTTTGCTCCTCTACGATTAACACGTTGCTTCTCTTCAGGCGAAAACAACAATTCGATTCTGCACCCGGTGATTTTACGTACCCGCTAATTTTACATATAGCATGCGCACGATCAGTTTCGACAGTGCATTCGGGAGCAGGCTTCATGTGTACCGTGGGGCGCCGTCGACTCTTTCGCTAATCTTCCGACGAGGGCAGACAATTCGCATGACCTCAAGATATTTCTGTTTGGAACTCAGCTGACTTCGCAAGGGCTGCCTCTCCGCCACATCCTCGCGCGTGATATTGACCTTAACGTATTCTTCCACCATCTGCTGCAATCGCCTGCACCATTCTTCAATGCTCTTCCGACTGTTCTGGCACGCATCTGGACTAAATGTAATCCACGCCACGAAAGTGTTGTTTGGTCCAAATTTCTCCAGTGGCAAAGCAGCAGTTGCGAGTTCGTGCGGTGAAACGTCAACCTTGTACTTCAATCTCCCGTATACAATGGCCGTCTCAATTTGTCCCCTCTTTCCCCAGTTGTAGA